>Ga0207713_1000033_pt1 | contig 273751 bp, 243 predicted proteins | sample KBSS64metaG_FD_184404 | JGI IMG/M metagenome (GOLD analysis project Ga0207713, IMG submission 184404) | Switchgrass rhizosphere microbial communities from Kellogg Biological Station, Michigan, USA - KBS S6-4 metaG (SPAdes) (version 2) | ecosystem: Host-associated > Plants > Roots > Rhizosphere... | reverse complement strand
GTCTCACCAACTCGACGAGTCAGAATCAGCATTCTTTGCTCCTTGAAAGATTAAAAGAGTCGGGTCTCTTGTATCCCGGCATTATCCATCATATAACGCCAAAAAGTAAGCGATGACAAACACGTAATGTGTAAGCAGTCACGGCATCACATTCTGTTAAACGTAAGTTTAGCCGATATACACAAACTCAACCTGACTTTATCATTATCGATAGCGCAGTGAACAAGGCGCCATAACGTTGCCGCTATGGCGCCTGCTTGCGCTTTGTAGTTATTACAGTTTCGCGCTTACCCAGCTTTCAACGCTGGCCAATGCTGCAGGAAGCGCCGCTGCATCCGTACCACCGGCTTGCGCCATGTCCGGACGACCGCCACCTTTGCCACCCACTTGTTGGGCGACCATACCAACCAGTTCCCCTGCTTTAACGCGGTCAGTCACATCCTTAGAGACGCCCGCAATCAGAGAAACCTTACCCTCTGCCACTGTCGCCAGCACGATAACTGTAGAACCGAGCTGGTTCTTCAGATCGTCGACCATAGTACGCAGCATCTTAGGCTCAACGCCGGTCAGGCAGCTGACCAGCACTTTGACGCCCTTAATCTCTACCGCGTTGCTGGAGAGGTTTGCGCTCTCCTGCGCTGCAGCTTGCTCTTTCAGCTGCTGCAGCTCTTTTTCCAGTTGACGAGTACGATCCAGCGCAACACGCACTTTCTCGCCCAGGTTCTGGCTATCGCCTTTCAGCAGCTGCGCGATATCGTGCAGCTGGTCGCTCTGCGCATGCAGGCTGGCGATTGCACCTTCACCGGTTACCGCTTCGATGCGACGAACGCCCGCAGCAGTACCTGATTCGGAAACAATACGGAACAGACCGATATCGCCGGTGCGCGTTGCGTGAGTACCACCACACAGTTCGGTAGAGAAGTCGCCCATGCTCAGTACGCGAACACGTTCGTCATACTTCTCGCCAAACAGCGCCATCGCACCTTTCTTCTTAGCCGCCTCGAGATCCATGATGTTAGTTTCGATCGGCAAGTTACGACGGATCTGCGCGTTGACCAGATCTTCAACCGCACGGATTTCAGATGGTTTCATCGCTTCGAAATGAGAGAAGTCGAAACGCAGCACTTTATCGTTAACCAGGGAGCCTTTCTGTGCAACGTGGGTGCCAAGCACTTCACGCAGGGCTGCATGCATCAGGTGCGTTGCAGAGTGGTTCAGACGAATGCGCGCACGGCGAGCTTCGTCAACGTTAGCCTGAACGCCCTCGCCCACTTTCAGTGAGCCAGAAACCAGTTGGCCCTGGTGACCAATGGCCTGACCGTATTTCTGGGTATCGCTGACGCTGAAGCTGAAACCGTTACCTTTCAGTTCGCCTTTATCGCCAACCTGGCCACCGGACTCCGCATAGAACGGAGTTTTATCCAGAATCACAACCGCATCCTGGCCAGCGCTGATGCTGTCGACGGATTTACCGTCAACAAACAGCGCGGTGACTTTACCGGTCAGTTCCAGTGCTTCGTAGCCTTTGAATTCAGATGCGCCATCAACGCGGATCATCGCGTTGTAGTCAGCGCCAAAACCGCTGGATTCGCGCGCACGACGACGCTGCTCTTCCATCGCGGCTTCAAAACCGGCTTCATCAACTTTGATGTTGCGCTCACGGCAAACGTCAGCCGTCAGGTCAACCGGGAAACCGTAGGTATCATACAAACGGAAGGCGGTTTCACCATCCAGCGTATCGCCCTTAAGTTTCGACAGTTCGTCGTCCAGCAGCGCCAGACCGCGCTCCAGAGTACGGGCAAACTGTTCTTCTTCGGTTTTCAGCACTTGCTCAACCTGTGCCTGCTGGCGTTTAAGCTCTTCGCCTGCAGTGCCCATCACGCCAACCATTGGCCCAACGAGCTTATAGAAGAAGGTGTCCTTCGCGCCCAGCATGTTGCCATGACGGATCGCGCGACGAATGATACGGCGCAGCACATAGCCACGGTTTTCATTCGATGGGATAACGCCGTCGGCAATCAGGAACGCACAGGAACGAATATGGTCTGCGATTACGCGCAGAGATTTGTTGCTCAGATCGGTCGCACCGGTCACTTCCGCAACGGACTTGATCAGCGTACGGAACAGGTCGATGTCATAGTTGGAGTTAACGTGCTGCAGAACTGCCGCAATACGCTCCAGACCCATACCGGTATCAACAGAAGGTTTCGGCAGCGGTTCCATCGTACCGTCAGCCTGACGGTTGAACTGCATGAAGACGATGTTCCAGATCTCAATGTAGCGATCGCCGTCTTCTTCCGCACTGCCCGGAGGGCCGCCCCAAATGTGGTCGCCGTGATCGAAGAAGATCTCAGTGCACGGGCCGCAAGGACCGGTATCACCCATCTGCCAGAAGTTGTCAGACGCGTAAGGTGCGCCTTTGTTATCGCCAATGCGAATAATACGTTCGCGCGGGATACCGACTTCTTTTTCCCAAATTTCGAAGGCTTCGTCATCGGTTTCATAGACGGTAACCCACAGGCGCTCTTTCGGCAGGTTGAACCAGTTTTCACCGGTCAGCAATTCCCACGCGTATTGAATAGCGTCGTGTTTGAAGTAGTCGCCGAAGCTGAAGTTACCCAGCATTTCGAAGAAGGTATGGTGGCGCGCGGTGTAACCGACGTTTTCCAGGTCATTATGTTTACCGCCCGCACGCACGCAACGCTGTGAGGTTGTGGCGCGGGAATAATTACGCTTGTCGAGACCAAGGAAAACATCCTTGAACTGGTTCATCCCGGCGTTGGTAAACAGTAAAGTCGGGTCGTTATTTGGTACCAGGGAGCTGCTGGCAACAACCTGGTGTCCCTTACTATGGAAAAAATCGAGAAACGCCTGACGGATCTCAGCGGTGCTCTTGCTCATAATTATCCTGAAATCAAGCTAACGAAATGTCGCAGCGAGTCTGTATCTGTAAACAGTTGGACAGACCAGCTACTGGAAAAAGTGGGAATAAGATAAGTTTTCTTTGGTGCGAAGTAAAATCCCGCATGCGTTCAATCGGCAAAATTACGCCAGATATCCTGAATATCTTCCATCAGGAAGCCGCGATAGAGCAAAAAGCGCTGGATTTTGACTTTTTCTGAAAATTCTCGCGGCAGCGGCTCGCCGTATTTGCGCACGGCCTGATCCCTCGCCTGTTCACACCAGTTGGTATCACACTCTCGCATCGCTTTTTCGATGGATTCACGCGCCACGCCTTTCTGATTTAGCTCCTGGCGAATGCGCGCAGGGCCGTATCCTTTGCGACCACGGCTGGCCAGAAAGCGGGAGGCAAAACGTTCATCATCCAGATACTGGTGCTCGTAACACCATGCGATTACGCGATCGTAGTCTTCCGCAGTGGCATCAATCTCTTCCGGCCCGTTTTTACTCATCACCGGTGCTGCCAATTTGCGCCGCAGCTCTTGTTCGCTGTGGTCACGCACCGCCAGGATGCGCACGGCACGATCCAGCAAGCGAGCATAGGCGGGTCGACGTGATGTGGGTTCACTCATAAAAAAACCTGCTGGTTCAGAAATGCAAAAAGGGCCGCATCAGCAGCCCTTCATCTCTAAACGAGAGAATTAAAAGTCTTCGTTGGTTTCTTCAGCATCCGCGCCATCAACCACGAAATCGGGTTTGGAGTCCTGGTTATTCAGCAGAAGCTCACGCACTTTCTTCTCAATTTCTTTCGCCGCAGCCGGGTTATCTTTCAGCCAGGAAATCGCATTCGCTTTACCCTGACCAATTTTATCCCCGTTGTAGCTGTACCAGGCGCCCGCTTTTTCAATCAGCTTCTCTTTCACGCCCAGGTCAACCAGCTCACCAAAGAAGTTGATGCCTTCGCCGTAGAGGATCTGGAATTCAGCTTGTTTGAACGGTGCTGCGATTTTGTTCTTCACCACCTTCACGCGGGTTTCGCTACCGACCACGTTCTCACCGTCTTTCACCGCGCCGATACGGCGGATATCAAGACGGACGGAAGCGTAGAATTTCAGCGCGTTACCGCCGGTGGTGGTTTCCGGGTTACCGAACATCACACCGATTTTCATACGGATCTGGTTGATAAAGATCAGCAGCGTGTTGGACTGTTTCAGGTTACCCGCCAGCTTACGCATTGCCTGGCTCATCATACGTGCCGCGAGGCCCATGTGAGAGTCACCAATTTCGCCTTCAATTTCAGCTTTTGGCGTCAGTGCAGCAACGGAGTCAACCACGATAACATCAACGGCACCAGAGCGTGCCAGCGCGTCACAAATTTCGAGCGCCTGCTCGCCGGTGTCTGGCTGGGAGCACAGCAGGTTGTCGATATCAACGCCCAGCTTACGGGCATAAACCGGGTCCAGCGCGTGCTCGGCATCGATAAACGCACAGGTTTTACCTTCGCGCTGCGCCGCAGCAATAACCTGCAGCGTCAGGGTGGTTTTACCGGAGGATTCTGGCCCGTAGATTTCTACGACACGACCCATTGGCAGGCCGCCGGCGCCCAGTGCGATATCCAGAGAAAGCGAACCGGTGGAGATGGTTTCCACGTCCATGGAACGGTCTTCACCCAGGCGCATGATGGAGCCTTTACCGAATTGCTTTTCGATCTGGCCCAGTGCTGCCGCCAACGCTTTCTGTTTGTTTTCGTCGATAGCCATTATTACTCCTGTCATGCAGTAAATGCGTTTACGCATTTACTGGGGGTGAATTCTGTTCTGTTGGTGCAATTATACTGTATGGTCATACAGTATCAAGTGTTTTGTAGAAATTGTTGCCAGAGCGTTTTTAACGCATAAACGGTCGCCTGACGACGCACGCTTTCGCGATCACCGCTAAAGCATTCACGACGGGTGATCCCTTCACCTTTCGAGGTGGCAAAACCAAACCAGACGGTGCCAACAGGCTTCACGTCGCTGCCGCCGTCCGGCCCGGCGATGCCGCTAATTGAAATGGCGTAATCCGCACGCGCTTCTTTCAATGCGCCAATCGCCATCTCAATGACGACCGGTTCGCTGACCGCGCCATGCTGCTCAAGCGTGGCTTCACGTACGCCAATCATCTGGGCTTTAGCTTCGTTACTGTAAGTCACAAAGCTACGCTCAAACCAGGCGGAACTGCCTGCAATATCCGTTATCGCTTTGGCAACCCAGCCGCCAGTACAGGACTCAGCGGTGGTGATGGTCGCGCCGCGCTGCTTAAGCGCCAGCCCTACCACTTCACTTAGCTGCATCAATTCATGGTCAGTCATTCTCGCTCCAGGCCTTTGAAAAACGTGCAGCACAAGATAGCACTTTCTCGTCAGAAATGGGGATGCGCTTCAGGTTTTACGAGGGGGCTTCAGAAAAAAGCCGATGCGGGCGCACCGGCTCATATGGGCATTACTTCATGCTGTTCGCGATCGTATCCACATTGTGGTGAAAGGCGTTGACGTAGGTGTCCGCCACGCCGCCTTTTGCTGACAGCGCCTCCGGATAAAGTTCACCGCCCGGCTGCGCGCCCGTGGCGCTTGCAATCTGTTTCACCAGACGCGGATCCAACTGGTTTTCCATAAACCAGGTCTTCACGCCGTCAGCTTTAATCTGATTAATGATCCCGGCCACCTGTGCTGCACTGGCTTCACTTTCTGACGACAGCCCCTGTGGCGCCATGAAGGTCACGCCGTAAGCACGGCTGAAATAACCGAAGGCATCATGGCTGGTCAACACTTTACGCTTAGCCTGAGGGATCTCGCTGAAACGCGTTTTGGCCCAGCTATCCAGCTGGTTGAGCTGGGCGATGTAAGGTTTACCGGACGCATCAAGCGCGGCTTTATCCTGGGGATCGGCTTTCACCAGCCCGTCCAGGATATTTTGTGCGTACAATGCGCCGTTTGCGGCACTGTTCCATGCGTGTGGGTCAGTAACGGTTTTGCCGTCCTCTTCCAGAGTGTGCGTTTTTACTCCCTTCGAGGCCACCACCAGCTGGCCTTTAAACCCGGACGCTTTCACCAGGCGGTCGAGCCACCCCTCCAGCCCCAGCCCATTTACCACTACCACATCGGCTTTGCTTAACGCCGCACTGTCTTTCGGTGAGGGTTCAAAGGTGTGCGGATCGCCGTCCGGCCCCACCAGGGTTGTCACCTTCACGTGCTCACCCCCCACCTCCTGCGTGATATCCCCCAGAATGGAAAAGCTGGTCACGACGTTAATCGTTTTTGCCATCACGCCCTGCGACATCATTCCGAACGCCAGCGCCACTACCGGTCCTGCATGTTTCATCGTTTCCCCTTGCTTTAAAAAAGCGCCCTCAGGCTGCTAGCCAGCCTGCTGCGCGTGCCAAATAAAATAGAAATAACGAACAGTGCGCTGGCGGTCAGTACGATGGACGGCCCGGCAGGCAAACTCACCGCCCAGGAAAGCCCCAGCCCCAGCCACGCGCAAAAAATACCGCTGATACCCGCCATCAATAACAACCCGGGCAGGGTACGCACCCAGCAGCGCGCTGCGACCGCAGGAAGCATCATTAGCCCGACGGCCATCAGCGTGCCGAGCACTTGAAAACCCGCCACCAGGTTTAGCACCAGCAACGCCAGAAACAGGCCGTGCAGCATGCCGGGCAACCCGCGCGCATTCACCTGCAGCCAGGCGGTATCAAACGCCTCAGTCACCAACCCGCGATAGAAAATGGCCAGCGTGATTAACGTAAAGATGCAAACGCCCACGACAAACAGTGCGGCGTCGCTGTCCACCGCGAGGATAGAGCCAAACAGCAGGTGAAGCAGGTCAACATTCGAACCGCGCAGCGAAACCAGGGTGACGCCTAATGCCAGTGACCCGAGGTAAAATCCGGCGAAGCTGGCATCTTCTTTGAGCGGCGTGCGGCGGCTGACTAAACCCGCCACCAGCGCCACGGCGATCCCGGCGATAAAGCCGCCAATGCTCATTGCCAGCAGCGACATGCCGCTAAGCAAGTACCCCACGGCGACGCCGGGTAAAATGGCGTGTGAGAGCGCGTCGCCCATCAGGCTCATCCGGCGCAGCAACAGGAACACACCTAGCGCCGTGGTACTGACGGAAAGCGCAAGGCAAACCACCAGCGCGCGGCGCATAAAGCCGTACTCGATAAACGGCTGAAAAAAGAGATGCCAGATCATGCCACCCTCACCCGTTCAGTTTTCCAGTGCGGAATGTCGACGTCCAGCCGCAGGGTTTGAGGGAAATGACGCGATACGCGTTCGCTGTCGTGTAAAACCGCCAGCAGCGTTTGTCCTTGCAGGTACATCTCCAGCATCAGTTCCATCAATACAGTGCAGGTGGCCTCGTCGACGCCGGTAAAGGGTTCATCGAGCATCACCAGAGGCGCTTGTTGCACTAAGACGCGGGCAAACAGCATGCGCTGGAATTGACCGCCGGAGAGTTCATCAATGGTCGATAACGCCATGGCTTCCAGCCCTACACGCTCAAGAGCACCGGCAATGCGCAACCGCGTCTCGCGGCGAAAACCCGCGAACAGCGAAATTCCCGGCCAGCAGCCCATGCTGACCACGTCCTGCACGGTCAGCGGGAATTGCGCTTCCAGCGCGTGACGCTGCGCAAGCCAGCCAATCACCGGGCGTTTTCCCTGCCAGCGAAAAGACCCGCTTACCGGCGGAATAAATCCAGCAAGCGTTTTCAAAAGCGTGGATTTCCCGCATCCGTTAGCACCGACAATCGCGGTCATGCTTCCGCGCTCAATAACGCCCGACAGCGGGCGCGTAACGGGATGACGGTCGTACCCCGCGATCAGGTCATTCATCACAATCATGGCAAAGCCACCGCCCAGCGCACGGCCAGCCCGATAAAGACGATCAGCACCAGCACCAGTGAAAGCCGCACCGATGCAGACAGAGAGAAAAGAGACGTAGACATGTTGACACCGAAATAAATGTTATAACATAACAATAATAAAAGGTGGCGATGATGTAAATGGAATACGTCAAAAGGGAGTGTGGCGAAATGTTTCTGCAGGAAATAAGGTGTGCGGTGACGCCCTCCCCCACAGGGAGAGGGCGAAAAAAGCGGTTACTGGCTAAACGGTGACGCCGCAGGCACGCGCGCCTGGGCAACCGCCAGCCCCAGCTGCCACACCGCCATGGCATAGTGGGTGCTGTGGTTATAGCGGGTGATAGTGTAGAAGTTCGGCAGACCAAACCAGTACTGGTAGCCCGTCCCTACATCCAAACGTAAGAGGCTCACCTTATCAACATTACCTAACGGCTGCGTCGGCGTTAAGCCTGCCGCCATCAGCTGTGCAACGCTGTACTGGGTTTTGAAGCCGTTTTCCAGACCAAAGGCCTGACCATTCGCCTGCACCGCAACCTGTCCGCCTGGCACCCAGCCGTGTTCTTTGAAGTAGTTGGCGACGCTGCCAATGGCATCGACGGGATCCCACAAATTAATGTGACCATCGCCGTTAAAGTCGACCGCATACTGCTTATAGGACGACGGCATGAACTGGCCATAGCCCATCGCGCCGGCAAACGACCCTTTCAGATCCAGCGGATCGTCCTGTTCGTTGCGCGCCATCAGCAGGAAGGTTTCCAGTTCAGAAGAGAAATACTCGGCGCGGCGCGGGTAGTTAAAGGAGAGCGTTGCCAGCGCATCCAGGATTCGGGTTTTACCCATCACGCGGCCCCAGCGGGTTTCCACGCCGATGATCCCGACGATAATTTCCGGCGGCACGCCGTAGACCTGCCACGCGCGGTTAAGCGCATCTTCATACTGGTTCCAGAACGCCACGCCGTTTTGCACGTTGTCCGGGGTAATGAACTGTTTGCGATAGCGCAGCCACGCGCCGTTTGGCCCGGTCGGCACTTGTGCCGTCGGTGCCTGCCTGTCCATCAGCCGCAGAACGTAGTCCAGGCGTTTTGCCTGAGACAAAATCTCATGCAGTTGCTGACGATCAAAACCGTGTTTACTCACCATTTTATCGATGAACTGCTCGGCGGCCGGGTTATTCGCGAAGTCGCCCCCCATCTGCATCATATTATGCTGCGGCTCCAGCAGGAATCCTCCGGAAGGCGCGCCTGCCGTTTGCTGAGCGGCTTCAGTCTTTGGTTTGCTACTACAGGCGGATAGCAGAATAAGCGCAGGCAACAGCGCTGCATAACGACGCTTGAACATGGGACATCCATTTAACGAGTTCGATAAGAACCCAGTATGGTAAAGCATCCCTGACACCTCAAGGAAGCGGTACTCACCTCCCCTGCCAAATCTTTACGCTCCCCAACGCAAATCTGCACTTTTTTCAACCAAAACCCTCTTTCCCCATCAATTAACTTTCAAAATAATACATTTTTCTTTCATTGTGAGATCTTAATAACACTTTAAAACCTTTCAAAATGATTATTATTAGTCGCAGTTATACAAAAACAAAAATCCTTAAGGAGAGAAGAATGATAGAAACCATCACCCACGGCGCCGAGTGGTTCATCGGGCTATTTCAGAAAGGCGGAGAGGTGTTCACCGGCATGGTGACCGGGATCCTGCCGCTGCTGATCAGCCTGCTGGTGATCATGAACGCGCTGATCAACTTTATCGGCCAGCAGCGTATTGAACGCTTTGCCCAGCGCTGCGCCGGGAACCCAATTTCGCGATACCTGGTTTTACCCTGCATCGGCACGTTTGTTTTCTGCAACCCGATGACCTTAAGCCTCGGGCGTTTTATGCCAGAAAAGTACAAGCCGAGTTATTACGCCGCAGCCTCCTACAGCTGCCACTCAATGAACGGCCTGTTTCCGCACATCAACCCCGGGGAGCTGTTTGTCTATCTCGGCATTGCCAGCGGCCTGACCACGCTGGGCCTGCCACTTGGCCCGCTGGCGGTGAGCTACCTGCTGGTCGGCCTGGTCACCAACTTCTTCCGCGGCTGGGTTACCGATCTCACCACCGCCATTTTTGAAAAAAAAATGGGCATTCAGCTTGAACAAAAAGTTCATCTTTCAGGAGCCACCGCATGAGCCGTATTCGTATTGAAAAAGGAACCGGCGGCTGGGGCGGCCCGCTGGAACTCGAGGCCACCGAAGGCAAAAAGATTGTCTACATTACGGCAGGTACGCGCCCGGCGATTGTCGACAGGCTGCGTGAGTTAACCGGCTGGGAAGCGGTTGACGGGTTTAAAGAGGGCGAGCCGCCTGAAGGAGAAATCGGCGTGGCGGTGATCGACTGCGGCGGCACGCTGCGCTGCGGCATCTATCCAAAGCGCCGTATCCCAACGGTGAACATTCACTCCACGGGCAAATCTGGCCCACTAGCGCAGCACATCGTTGAAGACATTTATGTTTCCGGCGTGAAAGAGGACAACATCACGCTGGTGAGCGGTACTCCCGCGCCGCAAAAAGCGGCACCGCGCGATTACGACACCAGCAAAAAAATCACCGAACAGAGCGATGGCCTGCTGGCAAAAGTCGGCATGGGCATGGGGTCCGCGGTGGCAGTGCTGTTCCAGTCCGGGCGCGACACTATCGACACCGTACTGAAAACCATTCTGCCGTTTATGGCGTTCGTCTCGGCGCTGATCGGCATCATCATGGCTTCCGGCCTGGGTGACTGGATTGCCCACGGCCTCGCCCCGCTTGCCAGCCATCCGCTCGGTCTGGTCACGCTGGCACTGATCTGCTCCTTCCCGCTGCTGTCGCCTTTCCTCGGCCCGGGCGCGGTGATTGCGCAGGTAATCGGTGTGCTGATTGGCGTGCAAATTGGTCTGGGCAATATTCCCCCGCATCTGGCCCTGCCCGCCCTGTTTGCCATTAACGCCCAGGCCGCGTGCGACTTTATTCCCGTCGGGTTATCCCTTGCCGAAGCGCGTCAGGACACCGTGCGCGTTGGCGTGCCGTCGGTGCTGGTGAGCCGCTTCCTGACGGGCGCGCCGACGGTGCTGATTGCCTGGTTTGTCTCTGGCTTTATTTATCAATAAGAGGTTCCCGTGATGACCGTGATTTACCAAACCACTATTACCCGCATCGGCCAGAGCGCAGCCGATGCGCTCAGCGACCAAATGCTGATTACCTTTCGTGAAGGCGCGCCTGCGGATATCGAAGAGTTTTGCTTTATTCACTGCCACGGTGAGCTGCACGGCGAGCTGAAGGCGGGCAGCCGACTGGAGCTGGGTGAGAAGCATTATGCCGTCACTGCCGTCGGAGAGGTTGCCGAGCAAAATCTGCGCGAGCTGGGCCATATCACCCTGCGTTTTGATGGCCAGCCGCAGGCGGAATATCCCGGTACGGTGCATGTCGATGGCCCTGTTCCGCAGGCTGTTACCCCAGGCTGCACGTTAAAATTTGTTGCGTAATTTAAGGAGAGAAATATGAGTCAGGTTGCCGTTGTCATTGGTGGAGGACAAACCTTGGGAGAGTTCCTCTGTCGTGGGCTTGCCGCTGAAGGTTACCGCGTGGCGGTCGTGGATATTCAAAGTGAAAAAGCCGCCCGCGTGGCGGATACCCTCAACACCGAGTTTGGTGAGGGTATGGCCTACGGGTTTGGGGCCGACGCCACCAGCGAGCAGAGCGTAATGGCTCTCGCGCGCGGCGTAGACGAGATTTTTGGCCGCGCCGACCTGCTGGTGTATAGCGCGGGTATTGCAAAAGCCGCGTTTATCAGCGACTTCGCGCTGGGTGATTTTGACCGCTCGCTGCAGGTTAACCTGGTGGGCTATTTCCTCTGCGCGCGTGAGTTTTCCCGCCTGATGATCCGCGACGGCATTCAGGGGCGCATCATTCAGATCAACTCGAAATCGGGCAAAGTCGGCAGCAAGCACAACTCTGGCTACAGCGCGGCCAAATTTGGCGGCGTGGGGCTGACGCAGTCCCTGGCGCTGGATCTGGCGGAATATGGTATTACCGTCCATTCATTGATGCTCGGCAACCTGCTGAAATCGCCGATGTTCCAGTCTCTGCTGCCGCAATACGCCACCAAGCTCGGCATTAACGCCGACGAGGTGGAGCAGTATTACATCGACAAGGTGCCGCTGAAGCGCGGGTGCGACTATCAGGATGTACTGAACATGCTGCTGTTCTACGCCAGTCCGAAGGCGTCTTACTGCACCGGGCAGTCGATCAACGTGACCGGCGGACAGGTGATGTTCTGATAAAGGGATACCCCGCCCTCACCCTACCCCTCTCCCCAAAGGGGAGAGGGGACTGTCCGGTAGAGTCTTTTCTCCCTCGCCCCATTGGGGTGAGGGGAATAAAAAGGAGCTGTTATGGTTACAACATTAATCACCGTTGCCGCGATCGCCTGGATCTGCCAGCTGGCATTTGGCGGCTGGCAAATTCATCAGTTTAACCGCGCGTTTGATGCGCTATGCCAGAAAGGACGCGTGGGCGTCGGGCGTTCAGGTGGGCGCTTTAAACCCCGCGTGGTCGTGGCGGTTGCGCTGGATGAACACGACATGGTGTGCGACTCGCTCATGATGCGCGGTATAACCGTTTTCGCTCGCCCGGTTAAAATTCAAGCAATTAACGGCTTAACGCTGCAGGAATTACAGCCTGATGTGATCTTTCCCCATGATCCACTCTGTCAGAATGCACTATCATTAGCGCTTAATCTGAAACATGGATAATTTCGTTGTGAAAGTTATATGCTTGCGAAATTATCATTTCGCAACGTAAGGAACGAAGCGCCTATGAAACCACGTCAGCGGCAGGCGGCTATTCTTGAGCATCTGCAAAAGCAGGGAAAATGCTCGGTAGAAGACCTGGCCCACTACTTTGACACCACCGGAACGACAATACGTAAAGACCTGGTATTGCTCGAAAACTCTGGCGCAGTCATTCGAACCTACGGCGGAGTGGTGCTCAACAAAGACGAGGCCGATCCGCCTATCGATCACAAAACGCTGATCAATACCCACCAGAAAGCGCTGATTGCCGAAGCCGCGGTGGCGTTTATCCACGATGGCGACTCCATTATTCTGGATGCCGGTAGCACCGTTCTGCAAATGATCCCCATGCTCAGCCGCTTTAATAACATCACGGTGATGACCAACAGCCTGCACATCGTCAACGCGCTGTCAGAGTTTGACAGCGAGCAGACCATCCTGATGCCGGGCGGCACTTTCCGTAAAAAATCGGCGTCGTTTCACGGCCAGCTGGCTGAGAACGCCTTCGACCACTTCAGCTTTGATAAACTCTTTATGGGTACTGACGGCATCGACCTGAACGCGGGCGTTACCACCTTCAACGAGGTCTTCAGCGTGAGTAAAGCCATGTGCAACGCGGCGCGGGAGGTCATTTTGATGGCCGACTCCTCGAAGTTTGGTCGCAAAAGCCCCAACATTGTCTGTAGCCTGGAAAGCGTCGATAAGCTGATTACCGACGCAGGTATCGACCCGGCGTTCAAGCAGGCGCTGGAAGAGAAAGGAATCGACGTGATCGTAACCGGAGAGAGAGATGAGTGATTTTCTGTTAAACGCAGGTCGCCAGACCCTGATGCTGGAGCTGCAAGAGGCCAGCCGTCTGCCTGAACGCCTGGGCGATGATTTTATTCGCGCCGCCAATACCATTATCCAGTGCGAAGGCAAAGTGATCGTGGCGGGTATCGGTAAATCGGGTCACATCGGCAAAAAGATTGCCGCGACGCTTGCCAGCACCGGGACTCCCGCCTTCTTCGTGCATCCGGCTGAAGCGCTGCACGGCGATCTGGGCATGATTGAAAGCCGCGACGTAATGCTGTTTATCTCCTACTCCGGTTCAGCGAAAGAGCTGGATCTCATTATCCCACGCCTGCAGGAGAAGACGGTTTCGCTGTTAGCGATGACCGGCAAATCCCGCTCGCCGCTAGCGCTGGCTGCCAAAGCCGTACTGGATATTTCCGTTGAGCGCGAAGCCTGCCCGATGCATCTTGCTCCCACCTCCAGCACCGTGAACACGCTGATGATGGGCGATGCTCTGGCGATGGCGGTGATGCAGGCGCGCGGCTTTAATGAAGAGGACTTCGCCCGTTCACACCCTGCCGGGGCGCTTGGCGCACGGCTGCTGAATAAAGTACATCACCTGATGCGCACCGACGATGCCATTCCACAGGTCAAACTCGACACCAGCGTCATGGATGCGATGCTGGAACTCAGCCGCACCGGCCTGGGGCTGGTCGCGGTCTGTGATAACAGCGGGTTTGTTAAGGGCGTCTTTACCGATGGTGACCTGCGCCGCTGGCTGGTCGGCGGCGGCAAGCTGGACTCGCAGGTGAGTGAAGCGATGACCCAAGGCGGGCTGACGCTGAATGCCGACAGCCGCGCCATCGAAGCCAAAGAAGTGCTGATGAAACGCAAAATCACCGCCGCACCGGTGGTGGATGAGAGCGGCAAACTGTGCGGTGCTATCAACCTGCAGGATTTCTACCAGGCCGGGATTATTTAACCCTTCAGCCCCAGACGCTTCGCCAGCCGGTGCAGGTTGGCGACGTCGGTTTCCAGGGCACGCGCGCAGGCCGCCCAGTTGCGGTTATTCTGCTCCAGCGCGCGGGCGATCATCTGACGTTGAAACTCTTCTGTCGCTTCGCGCAGGTTTTCAGGCGCGATTTCCGGTGCCTCCTGGGTCACGACCTGTGCCGTTTCATCATGCAGCGAAAAATGTCGCGCGTGGATCACCACCTCGTCCCCTGAGCGCGCCGCCCTCGCCAGCACCACCGCTCGGTAGATAGCGTGTTCCAGCTCGCGCACGTTGCCCGGCCAGCCATAGCTCAACAGATGTGTTCTCGCCCCCGGGCTTAACACCACGCGGGACAGCCCCATTTTGAGCCGACATTGCTCGCAAAAATACCCCGCCAGCAGCACAACATCTTCACCGCGTTCCCGCAGCGGCGGCACCGACAGCGGGAACACGCTCAGGCGGTGGAACAGGTCGGCGCGGAAGTTCCCGGCCAACACCTCTTCGCGGAGATCGCGGTTGGTTGCTGCCAGCACGCGCACATCAACCCGTAAGCTGCGATCGTCACCCACGCGCTGGATATCGCCATACTGCAGCACGCGCAGCAGCTTGGCCTGCAGCGACAGCGACAGTTCGCCGATTTCATCCAGAAACAAAGTGCCGTTGTCCGCCATTTCAAACTTGCCGCTACGGTTGCTTATCGCCCCGGTAAACGCGCCTTTGACGTGACCAAACAGCTCGCTTTCCGCCACGCTTTCCGGCAGCGCGGCGCAGTTGAGGTACACCAGCGGGTTGACCGCACGCGGCGAGGCTTCGTGAATCGATTTTGCCACCAGCTCTTTACCTGTGCCGGTTTCACCGAAAATCAGCACATTCAAATCCGAGGCCGCCACGATATCAATCTCTTTTTTGAGCTGCTCCATCCCCGGCGAAAGGCCAATCATCTCCGTGTGGGCAACCTGCTCAAACGACGTCGGGCTGCCGGGGAGAATATTCTGGCTCTCCAACTGTTCAATCAGCAGCGCATTGTTCAGCGCGCCTGAAGCCAGAGCGGCAATTAGCCGCAGCTCTTCGTCGCTGAAGGTATCAAACTGATCCGGCGACATGCCGTCGAGCGTTAAGGCACCAATCAGGTTTTGTCCGGCAAACAGCGGCAGCCCAATACAGGCGTGAACCTTGAGGCTCTCCTGACCGGGGATCAGACCATCATAGGGATCGGGCAAATCGCTGTCCGCCGGGAAGCGCACCACATCCCCCGCTCGAGCGATGGTCTCCAGCCGCGGATGCCCTTCCAGAGTAAAGCGCCGCCCCAGTACGTCCTGCGCCAGGCCGTCGATAGCCAGCGGAATAAACTGCCGGCCTTCGTAGCGCAGCAGCGCCGAGGCATCACACGCCAGTAAGTGGCGCAGCGTGGAGATCAGCCGCTGAAAACGATCCTGATGACCAATACCGGTTTGCAGTTCAATGGCGATCTTCGCCAGCACGTCTACGGAAAAGCTCATAACCTACCCCACTGTCATTTTGACAATACATAGTGTCATATTGACAGCCATTTAAATAGTCATAATGACTAACCATTAAGAGTGAAAAAATAATAAACCGTTTAAATTCAGCTAACTAAAAAGTTGGCACGCAACTTGATATAGCTAATCCAACTTATTTGAACACACCGTATTAAATTGAGGTTGCTATGTCTATTCTGGTTAAAAATAACATTCATTGGGTTGGCCAACGTGACTGGGAAGTGCGTGATTTTCACGGGACTGAATACAAAACGCTGCGCGGCAGCAGCTACAACAGCTATCTCATCCGTGAAGGTAAAAACGTGCTGATCGATACCGTCGATCACAAATTCAGCCGCGAGTTCGTGCAGAACCTGCGTAGCGAAATCGACCTGGACACCATCGACTACATCATCATCAACCACGCTGAAGAAGACCACGCCGGTGCGCTGACCGAGCTGATGTCCTACATTCCGAACACCCCGATTTACTGCACCACCAACGCTATCGACTCCATTAACGGCCACCACCACCATCCAGAGTGGAATTTCCACACCGTGAAAACCGGTGACGCACTGGATATCGGTAACGGCAAGCAGCTGATCTTCGTTGAAACCCCGATGCTGCACTGGCCAGACAGCATGATGACCTACATGACCGGCGACGCGGTGCTGTTCAGTAACGACGCCTTCGGCCAGCACTACTGCGACGAACGCCTGTTTAACGATGAAGTGGATCAAACCGAACTGTTCGAGCAGTGCCAGCGCTACTACGCCAACATCCTGACCCCGTTCAGCCGTCTGGTGACGCCTAAAATTACCGAGATCCTCGGCTTTAATCTGCCGGTGGACATGATTGCCACCTCTCACGGCGTGGTATGGCGTGAAAACCCGACCCAAATTGTCGAGCTGTATCTGAAATGGGCGGCGGATTATCAGGAAGATCGTATCACCCTTTTCTACGACACCATGTCCAACAACACCCGCATGATGGCGGACGCCATTGCGCAGGGGATCAACGAAGTTGACCCGAACGTGGCGGTGAAAATTTTCAACGTAGCGCGCAGCGATAAAAACGAAATCCTGACCAACGTGTTCCGCTCCAAAGGCGTGCTGGTGGGAACATCCACCATGAACAACGTGATGATGCCGAAAATTGCTGGCCTGGTAGAAGAGATGACCGGCCTGCGTTTCCGTAACAAACGCGCCAGTGCCTTTGGCTCGCACGGCTGGAGCGGTGGTGCGGTAGACCGTCTGTCGACTCGCCTGCAGGATGCCGGCTTTGAGATGTCCATGAGCCTGAAGGCCAAATGGCGTCCGGACGTTGACGCCCTGGAAATCTGCCGTCAGCACGGCCGTGATATTGCACGTCAGTGGGCGCTTGCGCCGCTGCCTGAAGCAGCCGCGAAAACATCCGAACAGCAGGAAGCCTGCGCCTGTGCCGCTGCGGCCGCCGCCGATCTTGGCCCACGCATGCAGTGCAGCGTCTGCCAGTGGATTTACGACCCAGAGCTGGGCGAGCCGCTGCAGGACGTGGCACCGGGTACACCGTGGAGTGACGTGCCGGACAACTTCCTCTGCCCGGAATGCTCGCTCGGCAAAGACGTTTTTGACGAACTGGGTACGGAGGCAAAATGAGCAACGGCATCGTCATCATCGGTTCGGGCTTTGCCGCCCGCCAGCTGGTGAAAAACATCCGCAAGCAGGATGCTACCGTGCCGTTGACGGTGATTGCCGCCGACAGCATGGATGAGTACAACAAGCCTGATTTAAGCCACGTAATTAGCCAGAATCAGCGCGCCGACGAACTCACCCGCCAGACGGCGGGGGAGTTCGCGGAACAGTTTAATTTGCGCCTGTTCCCCTATACCTGGATAACCGACATCGACGCCGCCGCCCATGTGGTGAAAGCGAAAGATAACGCCTGGCAGTACGACAAACTGGTGCTAGCTACCGGCGCCTCTGCGTTTGTGCCGCCGGTTGAAGGCCGCGAGCTGATGCTCACCCTGAACAGCCAACAGGAGTATCAGGCCAGTGAAACGCAGCTGCGCGACGCGCAGCGGGTGATGATTGTCGGCGGCGGCTTGATTGGCACCGAGCTGGCGATGGATTTTTGCCGTGCGGGTAAATCCGTCACCCTGGTCGACCACGCGGCCAGCATTTTGTCGGCGCTAATGCCAGCAGAAGTGAGCAGCCGCTTACAGCATCGTCTGACCGATATGGGCGTGCATCTGCTGCTGAAATCTCAGCTGCAAAGCCTGACAAAAACCGAGAGCGGCATTCGCGCAGCGCTTGACCGCAATCGCAGCGTTGAGGTGGACGTGGTGGTTGCCGCCACCGGTTTGCGCCCGGAAACAGCCCTGGCGCATCGCGCCGGCGCGGAAACAAACCGCGGCGTGAAGGTCGACAGCTACCTGCACACCACGCAGCCCGATATTTACGCGCTGGGCGACTGCGCCGAAATCAACGGTCAGGTACTGCCATTCCTGCAGCCGATCCAGCTAAGCGCCATGTATCTGGCAAAAAATCTGCTGGGCGCTAGCGCTCCGCTGAAGCTGCCCGCCATGCTGGTGAAGGTGAAAACACCGGAACTGCCGCTGCATCTCGCTGGCGAAACACAGCGTCAGGATCTGACCTGGCATATCGCCATCGAACCCCAGGGCATGGTCGCACGGGGTTCTGACAATGACGGCCAGGTTCGCGCCTTTGTGGTTAGCGAAGATCGGATGAAGGAGGCTTTCGCTCTGCTGAAATCGCTGCCCGCTTAATCCTTAGTTTCACACCACGCTTACTTAACCTTCGGATTTTATTGTCCACAGCCCCGACGTCCCGGGGCTTTTTTTTGCGAATTCTATTCATCAGAAAAATACAAATCAGGTAAATCATCGCCATCCGTCCTTTTTTATTATTTCCATAAATCATTAAATGCGGAACACCTGAAAAACATCACCCTGTTTTATTCCTTGCTCCCGGCCTACTCTGTATACGTATTAATCAGCCGGAGACAATCCCATGGCAACGTTTAGTAAAGAAATTAATTACCTTGCACGCTATTTCAGGCAGGCCCGTAACGAGGAACATATTCTATTTCGCTGGCTTTACCTCAGCCCAGAAGCGCGCGTCGAGCGCCTGCGTGAGCTCATGATACCAACAAGCACGCGAGACAGATGACTGCCCGGCGGTGCTCTGCTATACCGGCAAAAAAAACGGCGCAACTGCCGTTTTTTTATCCCTAAAAGCGGAACGATTTATCTAAACCTTCATTGTTTATTTTAAAAAACATTCATCATCAAAATATAACGACAATTAATTTACCCTCATCACATTATTATTATTCAGGCTTTCATAATAAAATAAAAACTGTTATTTTTCGACGTGAATTAAGTCTTATGGAAACCACACTTATGAACGTATTTAGTTATCTGCAACGTTTGGGTAAAGCCCTAATGTTGCCTATCGCAACATTACCGGTTGCAGCCATATTATTACGTCTTGGCCAGCCTGACGTCTTTAATATTCCGTTTATTGCCAGTGCCGGGGGTGGGATCTTTGACAGCCTGCCGCTGCTGTTTGCGCTGGGCATAGCCATTGGGCTGGCAAAAGACAACGCAGGGGCTGCGGCGCTGGCGGGTGCCGTCGGTTTTCTGGTGCTCACCAAAGCGACGGCGGTGATCAACGCATCCATCAACATGTCTTTCTTCGCCGGGATCATTGCCGGCGTGGTGGCGGGGCATTGCTATAACCGCTTCTCGAACACCAAACTGCCGGACTTCCTTGCCTTCTTTGCCGGTAAACGTCTCGTCCCTATCGTGACCGGGCTTATCTGCCTGTTCATCGCCTGGGTATGCGGCTACGTCTGGCCTTCGGTACAACACGGTATTGATACCTTCAGCCTGCTGGTGTCCCGCAGCGGCGAACCGGGCTGGTTTATCTATGGCGTGCTCAACCGCGCGTTGATCCCGTTTGGTCTGCACTACATTTTGCACTCCGTCTTCTGGTTCAGCCTCGGTGATTGCCTGAAGGTAACCTACGATGCCGCCAGTGCCGTGCACAACATCTGCCTGGCACCGGACGTGGTAAAAGGGCTGGTGGTGGGCGGTGCCGTTCCGGGCATCAACGGCTCCAGCATTACGCAAATTGCCACCGACCTGACCCGTGGCGACCTTAACCGCTTCTTCGCAGGCGACCCGCACGCCGGTGTCTACATGGCGTGGGCCTATCCGATCTTTATGGGCGGTCTGCCAGGCGCGGCGCTGGCAATGTACTTTGCGGCACCAAAAGCTCGTCGCTCTGCAGTGGGTGGGATGCTGCTTTCCGTAGCGCTGACGGCGTTCTTAACCGGCATTACCGAGCCAATCGAATTCTCCTTCCTGTTCCTGGCCCCTGCGCTGTATGCCCTGCATGCGGTACTGGCGGGCGTGAGTATGGTGATCGCCAACAGCCTTGGGGTTCTGCACGGCTTTGGGTTCTCCGCAGGTCTGATCGACTTTGTGCTGAACTGGGGGCTTGCCACTAAACCGTGGATCCTTATCCCGCTGATTATCCTGTTCTTTGCGATCTACTTTGTGGTCTTCACCTTCGCCATCCGCTTCTTTAAGCTGAAAACGCCCGGCCGCGAAGACGACGATACCGTCACAGGGGAGTCTGACGATCAAAGCGAAGCGATTGGGCAGTACATCGTCGCGCTGGGGGGTAAAGAGAACCTGAAGATTGTTGACGCCTGTATCACTCGCCTGCGCTTAACGCTTGTGGATAACAGCGTGCTGGATGAACCTACGCTGAAAGCACTGGGCGCAAAAGGCATCCTCCGAATGGGCTCGCAGAACGCACAGGTGATTCTGGGACCTCAGGCGGAAAGTATTGCGCTGAAGATCCGCGCACAAATTGATGTCTGATTCTACGCAACTCGATGCCCCCTTCATCGGGGACTAAGTTGATGCAGCCAACTTTCCCCTCTCACCTCCGGGAAGAGGGGAACAAACCGCACGCTATCCCATAAAAGCGGAACACTTAATTTATCCAGACCTTATTTATTCCGCAAAACGCCCTACACTGTCACCATCTCCTTTCTTCACCGGTACGCCGCCATGCGCCAGCTTCAGAAAATCCGCCAGTACCAACGGCTTTATCAGCACTTTGGTGCAAAACCCGCACCCACGACCATTGCTGAAGTCGCTGAGGTTGCGCTGTGCAGCGAGCGCCACGCGCGTACCCTACTGCGCCAGCTTGCCCAGAGCGGGTGGCTAAGCTGGCACGCCCAGCCGGGGCGGGGACACCGTGCCACGCTGCACTGTATGGCGACCACCAGCGAACTCAGCGCTCCGCTGATGCACGCGTGTCTGGAGAAAGGGGATTATCAAAGCGCGTTGCAATTAGCCGATGGCGACCCGGCAAGCCTGCATCACATCATCACCCCGTTCCTGGGCGGGAAATGGCTTAAGCACCAGCCGACGCTGCGTATTCCCTGGTATCGCCCGCTCGCCTCGCTTCATCCTGCCCTGCAGCGACGCCGCGCCGAACAGCACATTATCTGCGCCGTTCACGCGGGGCTGACGCGCTACACCCCCGGCCAGCCGCATCCCCAGCCCGATTTAGCCCATCACTGGGAAGCCAGCGATGACAAACGCTGCTGGCAATTTTACCTGCGAAGCGGCGCGCACTGGCACAACGGACAGGCCGTTAGCGATGAAGATATCCTTAGCGCGCTGCAGCTGGCGCTGGCCGATCCAACGCGCAATGCCGGGCTGACGCACGTCCGTGAGGTATCGCTCGTGGCCCCCTGGTGTCTGGCGATACGCCTGAGCACACCCGATGCCATGCTGGCGCACCGTCTTGCGCATCATGTTTGCCGCCTGCCCCATCCACAGCATTCGGATATCGGGGCCGGCCCCTTTGCCATTGCCCATCATCACTCGCACTACCTGCGCCTTGAGCGCCAGCCCTGGTACTTTGCCGCGCATCCGTTGCTGCATGCCATTGAGTTCTGGCGAACCCGCGCGGAGGCGCAAAAACCGGCGTGGATCACCGTCGGGAAGGGACAGAACGCGCAGGAGGCCGTCACCTCTACCAGCGGAGGATTTGCCTGGCTAATGGTCAATGCCGGCCTACCCGCCTCGCTGGCTGACTGGCTGCGCCTGGAAATTCAGCATTGTAATCATCAGCATTTTGCCCATCGCGATGATGTAGAAACCTGCACCGAAATACTGCCCGGCCTTCCCACACCGGAATGCGCGAATGCCCCGGAAGTTCAACTTCCCGCGACCCTTTCGCTGGTTTGCTACCACACGCCGGAGCTGTACGAACTGGCCACCATCCTGCGCGCGCGCCTGAAAAAGCGCGGCTGTGACCTGATCGTCAACGGGAAAGATCGCGAAGCGTGGCATGCGCGCGACGCGCTGGCGCACACCGACCTTTTGCTGGGCGATTATCTGGCTGGGGAGATCCCGGGCTTTGCGCTGGCGGAGTGGTTTACCGACGAACCGGCATGGGCGACGGCGCTCGGTGAGGCCAAATGGCAGGAAGAGAAGCAAAAACTGATGGAGTATGGCGAGAGCGAGGAGAGCCTGAAAAACCATTTGCTCCCCTTCTTTCGAAGCCTGCTTGAAAGCGGCGCATGCACGCCGCTCTTTCACTACCGCTATCGCATCAACACGATGGAAAACGTACAGGATATTGTGTTGACCGCTGGCGGCTGGCTTGACTTCACCCGCGCCTGGCTTCCGCCGACTCAGGAACGCACCACCAGCGCGTCGTAGCCGCGCCAGCGGTAGTTGGCCATGGAGATCAGCCAGCAGGCAATAAACAACCCGACCACCACAAAACCGGCGTTGCCGAGGTTGTCATTGGCTGCGCCAATGCGATCCCACACGCCGCCGCTTAGGGCAAATTTGTCCATCAACAGCCCCAGGGCTTCCAGACCGCCAATAAACAGCGCCACCACCACAGACGTGCCGGTAATGGTCATGTTGTAGTAGAGCTTGCGCTGCGGTTTGTTATACGCCCAGCCGTAGGCTCCGACCATCAGCAAATTGTCGAGGGTATCAACCAGCGCCATGCCGCTGGCGAAGAGCGCCGGGAAGATCATGATTGACCACACCGACATCCCGTTTGAGGCGCTGGCGGCAGAGATCCCAAGGACGCCAATTTCCGTCGCGGTATCAAAACCCAGGCCAAACAGAAAGCCGACGAGGTACATCTGCCAGCTCTTGTTCACCAGGCGAAACGTCGCGCCAAACAGCCAGTTCATCACCCCGCCCTGCGCGGGCAGCGCTATGTCATCACGCGCGATGCGTCCCTTTTTCAGCGACTGAAAACTTCGCCAGACGCCGCGCAAAATCACCATATTGACCAGCGCCATTGCCAGCAGGAAAGTCGCTGAAACGGCGGTACCAATCAGGCTGCCGGTTTCATGGAACCATGCCATATTCTTCTGAAACGCGGTCGCCGTTGCTGCAATGGCAATCGAGGCCAGCACCACAATCGTAGAGTGTCCCAACGAAAACCACGCCCCCACGCCGGAAGGGCGTTTTCCCTGCTGCATCATCTTGCGCGTCACGGTGTCAATGGCGGCAATGTGGTCGGCATCTACCGCGTGACGGAGCCCGTAACACCATGCGAGCAGGCTGGCGGCCATTAATGCCGTGCTGCCGCTAAACGTCTGCCATGCCCAGCCCCAGGCCAGCATATTAGCCATTACCAGAGCCAGCAGCAGAAGCGCGGCGCGAGGTTCATTGCATAAGCGTCGTAACATGTTAAGTCCTTTGTGAACATGAGCGGGCAGCAGCAACCACCGCCTGCCCGAAGGAGATCCCTCCGTCACCTGCGGGCAGGAGATGAGGAAAAAGAAGGGTATAGTCAGTGAGGTAGTGGCGCAGGCGCGCGCGCAGCAGGCGGTTATGCAACACGCCCCCGCTGAAGCAGACGGTGGAAAGCGATAGCCGACGAGCATGAAAAGAGGCTAACGCTGCCAGCCCCCTTGCCAGCGCGTCGTGAAATGCCCATGCGCGCTCGCATGGTTCTGCGCGCCAGCTCAGCCATTGCTGCCAGAAAGGCGTCAGATTTTCCACGGCTAGCGTGACGGGGTGTTCGACGCTTTCACATTGCGCCGCCAGCGCTTCGAGCCTGCAGGCCGCTTCACCTTCATAGCGTTGCGTGTCAATGCCCAGCGCACAGGCAACCGCGTCAAACAACCGGCCGCAGGACGACGCCCGCGGTGCGTTAACACCCCGCTGAATGGCCGTCGTCAGCAGCCGCCAGCTCTGTGATTGTACGGCGGCCGTTTCCGGGTACTGCTGCCAGTCAGGCACAAAGGCCAGGCAGTGGGCGAGTAAATTGCGCCACGGCTGCTTTGCGGCCAGATCGCCCCCCGGCAGCGCCACCGCTGGCAGGCCGCCCAGACGCTCGCACTCAAGATAGTTCACCCGCAGGCATTCTCCCCCCCACAGGTCACCGTGTTTGCCAAGGCCAATACCGTCCAGCGTCAGGGCAATCGCATCGCCACCGTCGAGCGGCCAGCCATTTTCTGCCAGGCACGCCGCGGCGTGGGCGTGATGATGCAAGACGGTTTCAAGCGGCAGATGCTGCTCATTTGCCCACCGCCTTGTGCGATATCCCGGGTGCGCGTCACCTACCACGCGCTCCGGCTGAAAGGCGTACAATTGCTGCATCATCAACAGTGCTGAACGCCACTGGGCGTCAACGCCCTCATCGCTCAGATCGCCAAAATGCTGGCTCAATACGGCCTGATTTCCGCGCACCAGGCAGAAGGTATTTTTCATGTCCGCGCCGGTACACAACATGGCGGGGATATGGTGAAAACCGGCAGGCAACGTGATGGCATCCGGCACAAAACCGCGCGAACGGCGAACCATCGCCCCATCGCGATCGACCACCGAGTCATCCATGCGCTGCAGGATGTCGCGGTTATGCAAAAGAAACCCGTCCGCGACCCCCGTGAGCGACGCCAGCGCCTGTCGGTTAGTGATGGCGGGCGGATGACCGCTGACGTTGCCGGATGTCATCACCAATGGCCGCTGTACGTCCATCATCAGTAGATGCTGCAGTGGGTTTGCAGGAAGCATTACCCCCACCGTGTCCAGACCCGGCGCGATCTCATCGGGTAATACGGGAAGCCACGTTTTGGGCGTCAGCACGATGGGCGCCGCCGGAGAGCACAGCAGCGTTTGAACCGGCTCCGGCAGGTTATCCGCCCAAGGAAACATTACCGCCAGCGGCTTCGTCGGACGGCGTTTGCGCACCCGCAGCGTTTCTACCGCCCGCGGGTTGAGCGCATCACAGACCAGGTGAAAGCCGCCCAGACCTTTGACCGCAATAATGCCGCCGTTTTTCAGCATCTCAACCGCTGCTTCCAGCGCCTGCCCGCGCGTGGCGAGTACGTCACCCGCGCACCAGTCCAGCTCAGGCCCGCAATCTGCGCAAGCCACAGGCTGGGCGTGAAAGCGACGGTCGGCGGGGTTGCAATACTCGGCCTCGCACGGTGGGCAAAGCGGGAACAACGCCATCGTGGTGGCGGGACGATCGTAGGGCATGGCCCGAATAATCGTAAAACGCGGGCCGCAGTGGGTGCAGTTGATAAACGGGTAGCGATAGCGGCGCTGGTGAGGGTCGCGCATTTCTGCCAGACAGGCAGGGCACGTCGCGGCATCCGGTACAATCTGCGTGTCCATCATCCCGCCCGCGCTGTGGCGAATGGTGAATGCTTCCGGCAGCGTTTCCCAACTGAAGGATTGCGTGTCGACCTCATCAATGCGCGCCAGCGGCGGGCATTCCTGACCCAGCCTCGCGATAAAGTCCCCTGCGTTCCCCGCCAGGCGCACCAGCACGCCTTCCCCGTCATTACAGACGTCGCCCGTCAGCCGAAGCCGCTGCGCCAGCTGCCAGATGAAGGGACGAAACCCCACGCCCTGCACTTTGCCGCGCACCCGCAGCCGTACGCCGTTAGCGCCCATGGTGGCTTAAAACAGCAGTGACGATGAGGTGTCAAACGCCGCACGACGGCGTTTTTCGGCGCTCATCTGTTCGAGCTTGTCGCGGTCGACGCAAACCAGCGCATGCGTCGGGCAGGCTTCCATACAGGCGGGGCCGGCTTCGCGGTGATAACAAAGATCGCATTTGTTGGCTTCCGCTTTATCTGCACGCACCTTCAGCCCCGCGCCGCTGTTACGCACCACAGGGCGAACGACCACCTCCATTGCGCCGTACGGGCAGGCCACCACGCAGGTTTTGCAGCCGATGCAGCGCTCCTGCATCACGTGTACAAACCCTTTTTCGCGCTTAATTGCCCCGTTAGGGCAGACGTTGGCACAGGGTGCATCTTCGCACTGACGGCAAATGGCAGCCGTTGAGATATTCACGCCCTTAATAACATGAATACGTGGCAGGAAAGATTCCGGGGTCAGGGAGGCGCAATTTTGCTCCGCCTGGTGGGAGACAACGCACGCGACTTCACAGGTACGGCAGCCAATACACTTACTGGCATCAGCCATCATAAAACGGTTCATCTGCTTCTCCAGCATAACAGTCATGCGCGGAGATATTCATAAACCATGCCAACATTTAAGATATTGATTTACATTGAATTTAAATAAAAAGCACTGGACTGTCATCGTCAAAAGTGACGATGACAGCTGTCGACGTCACCGGTGCGGGCCGTCAATAACCGAGTCGCGAAGGATCAGTTCGCCGGAGAAGGTTTGCTGATATTTGAACTCACCGCCGTCGAGCATAAAGATCAGGCGGCTGATGGTCTCTTTGATCATCTCCGTCACCGGGATGCGCACGCTGGAGAGTGACGGCACGATATAAGGCGCAATCGCCACATCGTCAAAGCCGATCACCGACACCGCTTCCGGCGTGGCGACGCCGCTCTCGTGCAACTGCTTCATCGCGCCGATCGCCATATCGTCATTGCTCGCCACCAGCGCCGTAAAGGTTTCGCCACGCGATAACAGCTCTGATACCGCCGCTGCACCGCTGGCCGGGTTCCACTTCCCCTGCGCAATCAGCGACGGGCGCAGCGGGATATGGTGCTGTGCCAGCGCCGCTTTGTAGCCCGAAAGACGCTCAATGCCGGTGGGTGAGTCCAGCGATCCGGTTATAAACGCAATCTCCCGGTGGCCTTTTGCAATCAGCTGCGACACCGCATCCTGGCAGGATGCATTATGATCTGACCAGACGCTATGGCTCGCGTTTTTGCGCAAACGGCGGTTGAGTACCATAATCGGCTGCTCGTATTTCTCAACGATCTCGTCCATCTCTTCCACGCTCAGGAAGCGCGGATAGATGATCACCGCGTCGCAGCGCATATCGAGCAGATACTGGATAGCCTCGCGCTCTTCATCGGCGCTGTGCTTACCGTCAGCCAGAATCAGCTGCCGCCCCTTCTCTTCCGTCATACGGGCGGCGTGAAACAGCAGCTCGCTAAAATAGACGCCGTGATAGAGGGTGTTAGTGACCACCAGCCCCAGCGTCTGGGTGCGTTTGGTCGCCAGGTTGCGCGCCAGCAAATTCGGCCGATATCCGCTCTCTTCGATGGCCTGAAACACCCGGTCTTTGGTCTCCTGGCTAACGTAGCCATTCCCCGACAGCACCCGGGAAACCGTCGCTTTCGAAACGCCCGCCCGCTTCGCCACTTCCAGCATCGTGGTCATGTTGTTATTCCGTTTAAATCCGATGAGGCGAAGTGTACTGCACCGCAGAAAAATTGTCGCAGCGGCAATATCACGCTTTTAACGGCCATAAGTGATCGTCATCACGAAACAAAAAAATGCACAAAAACCGATCTTGTTTCACTCGAAGAAACTCATGATGATTATGTGGAACCGGTTTCCTACATTTCTCACAACGATAACAGGGCAACAATCCGATGGCCAAAAATTATGCCGCGCTGGCGAACGACGTTGTTAGCGCGCTTGGCGGCAAAGACAACATCGTCGCCGTCACCCACTGCATGACGCGCCTGCGTTTCGTCCTGAAAGACGAAAGCCTCACCGATGCCGCGCGCCTGAAAAACATCAGCGGCGTCCTCGGCGTGGTGCGTAACGATAACCAGTGCCAGGTGATCGTTGGCAACACCGTGTCCCAGGCCTACCGTGAAGTGGTGAGCCTGCTGCCAACGGAGCTGCGGCCTGCCGTGCCGGAAGGCCCGCAAAAAATGACGCTTAAACGTATTGGTGCCGGGATCCTTGACGCACTGATCGGCACCATGTCCCCGCTGATCCCGGCGATCATCGGCGGTTCGATGGTCAAACTGCTGGCGATGATCCTTGAAATGACCGGCGTGCTGGGCAAAGGCGCACCGACGCTCACCATTCTGACGGTGATTGGCGACGGCGCGTTCTTCTTCCTGCCGCTGATGGTGGCAGCCTCTGCGGCGGTGAAATTCAAAACCAACATGTCGTTGGCGATTGCCATTGCGGGCGTGCTGGTGCACCCGAGCTTTATCGAGCTGATGGCGAAAGCGGCGCAGGGCGAACACGTTGAGTTCGCCTTTATCCCGGTGACGGCGGTGAAATACACCTACACGGTGATCCCGGCGCTGGTGATGACCTGGTGTCTGTCGTACATCGAACGCTGGGTCGATCGCATTACCCCGGCGGTCACGAAAAACTTCCTTAAGCCAATGCTGATCGTCCTGATTGCCGCCCCGCTGGCTATCGTGCTGATAGGGCCACTGGGCATCTGGATCGGTAGCGCCATCTCCGCGCTGGTGTACACCATTCACGGCTATCTCGGCTGGCTTTCCGTCGCCATTATGGGGGCTCTCTGGCCGCTGCTGGTGATGACCGGTATGCATCGCGTGTTTACGCCGACTATTATTCAAACCATTGCCGAAACGGGCAAAGAAGGGATGGTTATGCCGTCAGAAATTGGTGCCAACCTGTCGCTCGGCGGTTCATCGCTGGCGGTGGCGTGGAAAACCAAGAACCCGGAGCTGCGCCAGACGGCGCTGGCAGCGGCGGCCTCTGCCATCATGGCGGGTATCTCTGAACCGGCGCTTTACGGCGTGGCGGTACGTCTGAAACGCCCGCTGATTGCGAGCCTGATCAGCGGTTTTATCTGCGGCGCGGTAGCCGGTATGGCAGGCCTTGCCAGCCATTCGATGGCCGCACCAGGGCTGTTTACCAGCGTCCAGTTCTTCGACCCGGCGAATCCGATGACCATCGTCTGGGTGTTTGGCGTGATGGGGCTAGCGGTGGTGCTGTCGTTTGTTCTGACCCTGATATTAGGTTTTGAGGATATTCCGGTCGAGGACGAAGCCGAAAAAGCACGCGCCCTGCAAACCGCGCCGGCCCAGGCCAACGCGGCACAAGCATAAATTGAAAGCGAGGTAAAAATGTCTGTTTTTCCACAAGGATTTTTATGGGGCGGCGCGCTTGCCGCCAACCAGAGTGAAGGCGCTTACCGCGAAGGCGGCAAAGGGCTGACCACCGTCGATATGATCCCCCACGGCGCAAACCGTCTGGCGGTGAAAGTCGGTAAGGAAAAACGTTTTTCGTTGCGTGACGACGAGTTTTACCCAAGCCACGAGGCGATTGATTTTTACCATCGCTATAAAGAAGACATCGCCCTGATGGCGGAAATGGGCTTCACGGTGTTCCGCACCTCCATTGCCTGGAGTCGTCTCTATCCGAATGGCGATGAGCCGCTGCCAAACAAAGAGGGCATAGCCTTTTACCGCGCGGTGTTTGAAGAGTGCAAAAAGTACAATATCGAACCGCTGGTGACGCTGTGCCACTTCGACGTGCCCATGCATCTGGTCACGGAGTACGGCTCCTGGCGTAACCGCAAGATGGTCGATCTGTTCGCCCGCTACGCCCGCACCTGCTTCGAAGAATTTAACGGCCTGGTGAAATACTGGCTGACCTTCAACGAAATCAACATCATGCTACACAGCCCGTTCTCCGGTGCCGGGCTGGTGTTTGAAGACGGTGAAAACGAAGATCAGGTGAAATACCAGGCCGCGCACCACGAGCTGGTCGCAAGCGCGCTGGCGACCAAAATCGCCCATGAGGTGAACCCGGAAAACCAGGTAGGCTGCATGCTGGCGGGCGGGAATTTCTACCCTTACTCCTGCAAGCCGGAAGACGTGTGGATGGCGCTGGAGAAAGACCGCGAGAATCTGTTCTTTATCGATGTGCAGGCGCGCGGCAGCTACCCGACCTACTCTGCCCGCGTATTCCGCGAAAAAGGGGTGGTGATTGTAAAAGACCCTGGCGATGACGAACTGCTAAAAAACACCGTCGATTTTGTGTCGTTCAGCTATTACGCCTCCCGCTGCGCGTCGGCGGATATGAACGCGCAGAACACCAACGCGGCAAACATCGTGAAGTCACTGCGTAACCCGTACATCGAGGTGAGCGAATGGGGCTGGGGTATCGACCCGCTGGGCCTGCGCATCACCATGAACATGATGTACGACCGTTATCAGAAGCCGCTGTTCCTGGTAGAAAACGGCCTCGGTGCGAAGGACGTCGTTGAGGCTAACGGCGAGATTAACGACGACTACCGCATCAGCTACCTGCGCGAACATATCCGTGCTATGGGCGATGCCATTGAGGACGGCGTGCCGCTGATGGGCTATACCACCTGGGGCTGCATTGACCTGGTGGCGGCGTCAACGGGTGAAATGAGTAAACGCTACGGGTTTGTCTACGTTGACCGTGATGACGCCGGGCACGGCACGCTGGACAGAACGCGTAAGAAGTCGTTCTGGTGGTATAAGAAGGTGATTGCGAGTAACGGAACGGATCTCGAGTAGCCAGTTGCCCTCACCCCGACCCTCTCCCACAGGGAGAGGGAGATGGGTTTGGTAGGCCGGGTAAGGCAAAGCTGCCACCCGGCACTGCTCAGAGTGGCGAAAAGCCCCCTTCCCCAACCCATCCCGCAAGCCGTGAATAAACCGCGTCCACCGCCTCTTTCACTGGCGGCGTCATCGGGTAATAGAACCCGACAATGTCCGGCTGAATGCCCAAAAACAGCACTTCGCCCACGTCATCTTTAATCTGATCCACCAGGTAATTCAGCGGCATGTTGTGGGTGGTCATCATGAACATTTCGGCAATGTCCTCAGGGGCGATAAGGCGTATCTCACCCGGGTTCAGTCCCATATCGGTGGCATCGACAATCAGCAGCCTCTCCGGGCGCAGTTCGCGAATGGCCACCACGTCGTTTTCCGGCGCGCTACCGCCGTCAATCACCACCCAGTGCCCCTGCGGACTGGCAGCACACATCTCTGCCAGCAGCGGGCCTGCACCGTCGTCGCCCATCATGCTGTTGCCAACACACAGTAAAACGTCAGTCACGTAATCTCCTTACTATCAGGTAGATGGCGCTCTCCTGATGAATATCGTGCAGCATGCTGAGCAACGTTTTGCTCCACGCCTGCTGCTCGGGGGTTTGCTTATTGAGTGCGGCATCGAAGGCATTGGCGAGCATCGCAATATGGTTGGCGTCGATGACGATCTCACCATACTTCGGCACACCCTCCATTTTACGTTGCGCCGTGCTCCCCGCCTCCAGCGTGGCTATCCACGCCAGATACTCCGGCCACGGGCAGCTTAACGCCGCTTCCAGACAGTCGATCACCCCGAGGTGGTGCCCTATCGCCAGGCTGTAATAGACCACCTGCTGCGCCGCATCCGGCGTGGCATCGTTTTCATCAATAAACTTACGGCTCAGCTGGCTGAACACCACCGTTTCACTCATCAGATACGCGCCTCATCCACAACCCGGTTCAGATTCGCCACAATCTCATTAAGACGTGGGTCGTTTTCCGCCTCCAGCCAGCGCGCCACCTGACGATCGCCCTGGCTGAGCAGGCGCAGATAATCGTCGGCAATCTGGCGACCATAGCGATAGCCTGCAAGCCGGCGCGCCGTTCGGTCAACCTTCACGCGCAGCGGCTGGACCATATCCGGGTGCAGAATGGTCGCGGGCTGGTTGTCGAGCTCGCCAGGTTCACGGGCGTGGATTTTCTGCTCCAGCAGGCCGAGCGCCATCGCAAAGCCGTACAGCGTCGCGGCAGGCGTCGGCGGGCAGCCCGGAATGTAGACGTCCACCGGTACGATTTTGTCGGTGCCGCCCCACACGCAATACAGGTCGTGGAAGATACCGCCGCTGTTACCACATGCGCCGTAAGAGATGCAGATTTTTGGGTCAGGAGCAGATTGCCAGGCGCGCAGCGCAGGCGATCGCATGGCGCGAGTGACGGCGCCGGTAAACAGCAAAATGTCGGCATGACGCGGAGACGGCACCACTTTGATGCCAAAGCGTTCGGCATCAAACAGCGGGGACAGCGTGGCGAAAATTTCAATTTCGCAGCCGTTGCAGCCGCCGCAGTCCACGCGGTAGACGTAGGCCGAGCGTTTGATTTTTTTTAGCAGCGACGCCTTCATGCTGGCGATGGATTCGTCCACCGTCATCGGCACCGGAATGCCGTTATCGTCGCGTGGGCCAAGTAAATTGTCCATTAGCTGGCTTCCCTCATGTGACGGGTTAGATCGATGCGATCGGACGGCAGAAGGCATTTTTGACGCTTGCATTCCGGGCAGGTTTCGAAGCTTTCGCGGTGAAGTTCCGCGCGGACGTCACCGTTGTGCTGCAGTAGCGCAATGGCGTAATCGATCTCTTTTTGCACGGCAAAAGGTCGATTGCAAACGCGGCAGTGGCAGAGGTCAAAGCGCGACTGCTGCAGGAAATCCTCTTTCTTCCATACCGCCAGCTCGTATTCCTGCGAAAGACGGATTGCGGCCGTCGGGCAAACCTCTTCACAGCGGCCGCAGAAAATGCAGCGCCCAAGGTTGAACTGCCAGGCTAGCTCGCGATTTTTCAAATCTGTTTCAACCGTCAGCGCATTGGACGGACAGGCATTCACGCAGGCCGCGCAGCCGATGCATTGCTGCGGGTTATGCTCGGGCTTGCCGCGAAAATTTTTATCGACCGGCATTGGCTCCAGCGGATAACGGCTGGTGACCGTGCCGGTTTTGATCGCTTTCTTAATAAAGGTAAACATGGCGATTCCTTATTTCAGCGGCGAGTTTTTACGCTCGATGCTGTAGCGCTCAAGCTCTTTGTACGGCACCACCTGGCTTTTCTTCTTGCGCACGTCCACGACGGTCATGCGGTCGGTGCAGGAGTAGCACGGGTCGAGGCTACCGATGATCAGCGGCGCATCGGATACCGTATTGCCACGCAGCATGTAGCGCAGGGTTGGCCAGTTGGCGTAGGTGGCCGCGCGGCAGCGCCAGCGATACAGCTTCTGGTTGTCGCCGGTCATGCTCCAGTGGATGTCATCCCCGCGCGGCGCTTCGGCAAAACCGAGAGCAAAGCGGTTGGGAATGTAGGTGAAACCTTCAACCATCAGCGGGCCGCCCGGCAGATTATCCAGACCGAAGTCGATCATATTCAGCGCCGTAAAGACTTCGTTGATACGCACCTTCAGGCGTGAAATCACGTCGCAGCCCTGCTCGCTGTGTACCGTCATCGGCAGCAGGCCATAGCCGACAAACGGGTGATCCGCGCGGGTGTCTCGGGCGTGGCCGCTGGCGCGCACCATCGGGCCGACGTTGCTGAAGTCGCGGGCGATCTCCGGGTCAAGGCGACCAATGCCAACGGTGCGCTGCTCGATGTTTGGCGTGCTGAGCAGCATATCCACCAGATCCTGCACGTCACGGCGCATCTGCTGCGCCAGCAGGCGGGTCTGGATCATGTCGTCTTTCAGCAGGTCGCGACGGATCCCGCCTATCAGGTTCAGGCCGTAGGTTTTACGCGCGCCGGTCAGGATCTCCGCCATCTTCATTGAGGCTTCACGCACGCGGAAGAACTGCATAAACCCGGAGTCAAAGCCGACAAAGTGGCAGGCCAGGCCGAGGTTCAACAGGTGCGAGTGCAGACGTTCGACTTCAAGCAGAATGGCGCGGATCGTTTGCGCGCGTTCCGGCACCACGATCCCCATGCCGTTTTCCACCGAGGTGGTGTAGGCGGTGCTGTGGGCGAAGCCGCAAATGCCGCACACGCGGTCTGACAGGAAGGTCACTTCGTTATAACCCATGCGGGTTTCGGCCAGTTTTTCCATGCCGCGATGGACGTAGAACAGGCGGTAGTCGGCATCGATAATGTTTTCGCCGTCAACAAAAAGCCGGAAATGCCCCGGTTCGTCAGAGGTGACGTGCAGCGGGCCAATCGGCACTATGTTGTTCTTTTTACTGCCCAGCTCGTTGATGAACGCGTAGGTTTCGCTGTCGGTGGTCGGCGCCGGACGCTGGCGGTAGTCCATGCTGTCTTTGCGCAGCGGATAGAGTTCGTCCGGCCAGTCGTCCGGCAGCACCAGACGGCGCTCATCCGGCAGGCCAACCGGAACCAGGCCGTACATATCACGTACTTCACGCTCGCCCCAAACGGCGGCCGGCACGCGCGGCGTAACGGACGGGTACTCTGGTTTGTTCGGGTCGACTTCAACGCGCACGGTGATCCAGCACTTCTCGCCCTGCTCCATCGACATGACGTAGTAGACCGCATAGCTGCCGCACAGCTGACGTTCATCGTTGCCGAACAGCACCGACAGCCAGCCCCCCTGCCGGTAGTAAAGGAACTCCACCACCTCTGGCAGAGAGTTCACCTTCACGGTGAGGGTAATTTGGTCTTTGGTTTGCCAGGACTCCTCCAGCACCACACCGGGGAAAGCCTGATGCAACGCGGCGAGATACTGCTGACCTTTCTTCTCTTCAGACATAAAAACTCTCTTTAATCACGCCACCAGCAAGGAGACGAAGGCTAAAAATGCAAAACCAAAACCGGCCCAGGTGATGCGTGACGTCGCCACAAAACGCAGACGCGCCATGCTGTTTTCAAACAGCGCAATCACCAGCACGCCAGCCAGCAGCTTCAGTGCGGCGACGATCAACGCCAGCACCAGGCCGCCAATGGAGAAATGCGTCATTTGTCCCCACGGGAAGAAAACGCCGACAAACATCTGTAGCACCACCAGCTGTTTGAGGCTGATGCCCCACTTCAGCACCGCAAAGCCGTAGCCGCTGTATTCGGTCAGCGGCCCTTCCTGCAATTCCTGCTCCGCTTCCGCGAGATCGAACGGCAGTTTACCCATCTCAATAAAGGTGGCGAACGCGCAGGCGCTCAGCGCCAGAATCAGCGGAACGGAGCGGGATACCGGCCAGTGGTAAAGGGTGTCGGTTATAACGCTGATATGCGTCGAGCCCGCAACCTGCGCGGCAACCCACAACCCCAACAGCAGGATCGGCTCAACCAGCACGCCGAGCATCGCCTCACGGCTGGCACCGATGCCGGTAAACGGGCTACCGGTGTCCAGGCCCGCAATGGCAAAGAAAAAACGGGCGATGGCGAAGAGGTAGATCAGCGTGATCAGATCGCCAAGCGCAGGAAGCGGTGAACCCACGGTTATCACCGGCAGCGTGGTCGCAATGGTCAGCATCACGCCCACCATCACAAACGGCGTCAGGCGAAAGACCCAGCCTGCGGCATCCGGCGCAACGCTTTGGCGAGAGAGCAATTTAAAGAGATCGCGGTACTCCTGAAGAACGCCAGGCCCACGACGGTTGTGCATCCGGGCACGCGCCACGCGGCTAATCCCGGAAAGCAGTGGCGCAACGGCAAATAACACCAGCGCCTGAAGTATTGCCAGTAACAGACTCATGTCAGGCTCCTCGTGAAATCACAACCACCACCAGCACCGCCAGCTCGATCGCCGCCAGGCGACGGAACAGCGCGGGCACGGCAGCACTCTGCCAGCCCGGCACCCAGCCCACCGGGTTCAACCACTGGCGTAGCTTCAGCACGCCGGCAAAATTCTCTTTCACCGGCATAGCGAAACCGTGTGCCGTAATCACCATTGCCTGTTCATGCTCGTAACCGCAGGCCCATGCCGTACCGCGCGAACGGGAAGCGAGTCGGTCGCGTTTAAAGAACAGCATCAGAACAAACGGCAGGAGCGGCGCGGCAACCAGCAGCAGGGCAATCATCGGTTGAGAAACGGTGGTATGCGCCGTGATTAACGGCAGAGGGATCGCGCGCCCCAGCAACGGCAGCAGCCACGGCGCAGCAACGCCCCCGGCAATACAGCACAGAGCCAGTGCAACAACGCTTATCGCCATCAGCACCGGCGCGCAGCAGGCATTTTCCGCTTCACGGGTGCGGGGTGCGCCGAGGAAGGTGACGCCGTAGACTTTAGCCATGCACATCACCGCCAGCGCGCCGGTGATGGCCAGACCGACAGCCAGCAGAGGCCCCAGCAGACGCGCGATAAACACGTCGCTCTGACCGAGCGCGAAGAAGGACTGGTAAATGACCCACTCACCGGCAAAACCGTTCAGCGGCGGCAGCGCGGCCATTGCCATCAGCCCTACCAGCATTGCGAGTGATATCACCGGCATTTTTTTGCCAATGCCGCCGAGCTTTTCGATGTCGCGATGGCCGGTACGGAACCACACGCTGCCCGCCCCCAGGAACAGGGTGCTTTTAAACAGGCTGTGGTTGATGAGGTGATAAAGCCCGCCAATAAACCCGGCAGCAATCAGCGCAGGCTGATTGAGCGCCAGCCCGGTAACGCCCGCGCCAAGACCCAGCAGGATAATGCCGATATTCTCCAGGGTGTGGTACGCCAGCAGGCGCTGGATATTGTGTTCCATGAGCGCATACAGACCGCCAACAAACGCCGTCACCATTCCAGCCACCAGCAGCACAACGCCCCACCACAGCGGCGGTTGCCCCCCCGCAAGCGTCAGGGCCAGTATGCCGAACAACCCCACCTTCATAACAACAGTGGAGAAGAGCGCCGCCGCAGGCGCAGAGGCATTGGCATGCGCCTGAGGAACCCAGCCGTGCAGCGGAACGATCCCAGACGTCAGGCCAAAGCCGACCACGCCCAACAGCCAGACATCACTTCCCAGCGGCAGGCCATTGAGAGCGGAAAAGTCCAGCGTGCCGTTGCGTTGCCACACCAGCCAGCAGGCCAGCGCCAGCAGCAGCGTGCCAAACCGACCCAGCGCAAACCACAGCTTGCCTGAAGGGCTACAGCCCGTCAGGAACACACCGCAGAGGGCCATGATTTCTGCCATCACCACCAGCGCGCCGAGGTTGCTGGCGGTGACGGCGCAGACCGCCGTGGCCATCAGCAGGTTAACCAGCAGGCCGTTAGCGTTGGCCTGCGGGTGGCGATGCCAGTCGATGTTAGACAGGCTGATAAACAGCCCGCACAGGCCAAAGGTCACCAGCCAGATGGCATTCAGCGGGGTAAGCTGAACCTCATGGTGAATAAGCGGCATCACCGCATCAGCAGCGTGTCCACTTAACAAGACGACAGTGCTCGCCGCCAGCGTCATCAGGCTTCCTGCCGCCCCGCCAATCCCCGCAACCCAGCCGCTCAGGGGATGATGAAATGCGAGAATCCGCGCCAGTATGGCCGCCACGGCAAAGCAGGCCACGGCGCTGTTGATCATCGTTATTACGTTCATTTCGTCCCCTCATTCAACGACTGAAGCACAGAAAGGTCGCCAAAATCGGTATTGATGGTTAACTCACGCTTACGCCTGCTGGTGCGCGCAATATCGCGAATGTTAACCACAATCAGCGCTTTCGTCGGGCAGGTGCGCACGCAGGCCGGCCCCTGCTCATCAAAGCTGCACAGGTCGCATTTCACCGCCACCGCGCGCACGCCGGGCACCCAGTCCAGCAGCGTGCTCACCCGTGCCGGAGCCGGTGGCGCAGGAGGTGCCTTTGGGGAGTTAACGTTTGCCGGGATATGCAGCGGGCGGCTGCCGGAGAATTCAATGGCACCGAATGGGCAGGCAATACCGCACAGTTTGCAGCTTACGCACAGGCTTTCATTCAGCTGCACAGCGCCATCAACGCGGGTGATGGCATTGACAGGACAGACACCCGCACAGGGCGCATCTTCACAGTGGTGGCAAAGCTGAGGGGCCGACTCTTTTTCATTACGCATGACGCGCAGGCGCGGCAAAGACTGCAGCCCGTGCAGACGATGCGTTTCCGAACACGCCGCCTCACAGGTTCGACAGCCAATACAGACCGTCGAGTCAGCAATTACAAAACGGTTCACCGGGTCATCCTCTGGTGATAGTCATTTTTGACGATAAGCTGTCTTTTCGACACTTCTCGACACGCATTATTCAGGCCACGCTCGGCGGGTTATTTCCGGCCATCAGCTGTTTCAGGTTGACCGGTAAATCCTGCTCGACGGCGGCGTAGAGGCCGTTATAAACAGGCGCGATTTTTTCCAGATAATGCTCAAGCACCTGCTGGCGATCGCGGTTGCTGACGTGACCATCCACCATGCCGTCAGACATCAACTGCGCCTGTGCAACGCACTGTTTTTCGCCCTCTTTTGTCTCGACGTAATAGTTGATGGTGTGACTGTTAAAGCCGTCCGCCAGGGTGACGAGAAGCGTAAAATGGCCAAACAACACGAAGCGCATATCCCCCTGTGCTTCGCAGCTAATAGCGTGGTGAAGTCGCGCTTTCGACAGCGTGATCCCCTGAATTAACGCGTTGCAGTAATGGTGCCACTGTTCCTGCCGTTGCTGATGACGCTGCGCGATGTAATCCGCTTTTTCGCTGATTTCCCAAATAGTCATAAAAGGTACCCAGTTAATGGAGATAGGGGCTGTTAAGCAGATTCCATGCCAATTTTTAACTTATTGATTTAAATCTAATTAACTCAAAAATATGCTGTCACCCTGCCGGTGTCGACGTGTCATTTCGACAGCGTTGACATCGACACGCCTTAACAGAAATCAAGCTGGCACCGTTATTGCATTACAGGAGCAATTCATTGAGGAGGCGTCATGCACGAAATCACCCTCTGCCAGCGGGCTTTGGAACTCATCGAACAGCAGGCAGCGCAAAACCATGCCAGGCGCATAACCGCCGTCTGGCTAAAGGTCGGCGCATTTTCCTGCGTCGAAACCAGCGCCCTGACCTTCTGTTTTGAACTGGTATGTCGCGGCACGCTGGCGGAAGGCTGTGAGCTGCATATAGAAGAACAACAGGCTGAGTGCTGGTGCGGGCAGTGTCAGACGTACGTCACCCTGCTGTCGTCAAAAGTGCAGTGCTGCCCGCAGTGTCAGAGTTCCGAGTTGCGCATCGTGGCTGACGACGGTATGCAGATCCAACGCCTCGAAATCGAAAAGGAGTAAACCATGTGTAGCACCTGCGGTTGCGCGGAAGGCAACCTGTATATCGAAGGGGATGAACACCGTCCCCACTCCGCGTTTCGCTCCGCGCCTTTTTCTCCGGCACTGCGCCCGACGGCGGCCTTAACCGGAATAAGCTTCGCGCCCCAACAATCAGGTGCGGGTGATCTGCACTACGGCCACGGCGAAGCGGGTACTCACGCACCGGGGATGAGCCAGCGCCAGATGCTGGAAGTTGAAATCAACGTGCTGGATAAAAATAACCGGCTCGCCGCGCGCAACCGCGCCCGCTTTGCGGCCCGTCAACAGCTGGTGCTTAACCTGGTGTCTAGCCCAGGCTCCGGCAAAACCACGCTACTCACCGAAACCCTCAAGCGCCTGAACGAGCGCGTCTCCTGCGCCGTGATCGAAGGCGATCAGCAAACGGTGAACGACGCCGCGCGTATCCGCGAAACCGGCACGCCCGCCATTCAGGTGAACACCGGTAAAGGCTGCCATCTGGATGCGCAGATGATTGCCGATGCCGCCCCTCGTCTGCCGCTGGCGGATAACGGCATTTTATTTATTGAGAATGTCGGCAATCTGGTGTGTCCTGCCAGCTTCGATCTGGGTGAACGCCATAAGGTCGCCGTGCTCTCCGTGACCGAAGGGGAAGACAAACCGTTGAAATATCCCCATATGTTTGCCGCCGCCTCGCTGATGCTGCTGAACAAAATCGATTTGCTGCCGTATCTCAACTTCGACGTGGACAAATGTCTGGCCTACGCCCGGGAAGTGAACCCGGATATCGGGATCGTGCTGGTTTCCGCCACACGCGGTGATGGCATGGAGACGTGGCTGAACTGGCTGGAGAATGAACGATGTGCATAGGCGTCCCCGGACACATTCGCGCCATTAACGGAAACCAGGCCAAAGTCGAGGTCTGCGGCATATTGCGCGATGTCGATCTCACGCTGGTGGGCACCACCGATGAGCACGGAAATTCACGCCTCGATCAATGGGTACTGGTTCACGTGGGGTTTGCCATGAGCGTCATTAATGAAGCGGAAGCTCGCGACACGCTGGAGGCGCTGCAAAACATGTTTGACGTTGAGCCGGACGTGGGTGCACTGCTGTATGGCGAGGAGCGGTAAACCATGCGCTATGTTGACGAATACCGCGCGCCTGAACAGGTGATACAGCTTATCGCGCATCTGAAAGCCCGCGCAACGCTGCTGGACGCCAGCGCCGAAAGGCCATTACGTGTTATGGAGGTATGCGGCGGACACACGCATGCGATCTTCAAATTTGGTCTCGACCAGCTCCTTCCGGAAAATATCGAATTTATTCACGGCCCCGGCTGCCCGGTATGCGTCCTGCCAATGGGGCGTATCGACAGCTGTATTGAGATTGCCAGCCGGCCCGACGTCATTTTTTGTACCTTTGGTGATGCCATGCGCGTGCCGGGGAAAAATGGATCGCTGCTCCAGGCGAAGGCCCGAGGCGCAGATGTCCGGATCGTGTACTCCCCAATGGATGCTCTGCAGCTGGCGACCGATAACCCCACCCGCAAGGTTGTATTTTTTGGCCTGGGTTTTGAGACCACCATGCCCGCCACGGCCATTACGCTTCAGCAGGCAAAAATCCGTAATGCCGATAATTTTTTCTTCTTCTGTCAGCACATTACGCTCATCCCTACGCTGCGCAGCCTGCTGGAAGAGCCGGATAACGGCATTGATGCTTTTCTCGCTCCCGGGCACGTCAGCATGGTCATCGGCACTGAGGCCTACGGTTTCATTGCAAAAGCGTTCAAACGCCCTTTAGTGGTAGCAGGTTTCGAACCTCTTGATCTACTGCAAGGCGTGTCCATGCTGGTTGAGCAGAAAATAGAGGCACAAAGCAGCGTGGAAAATCAGTACCGCCGCGTGGTTCCGGATACCGGTAACCCGCTGGCACAGCGCGCTATCGCTGAGGTATTTAGCGTCGAAGGCGACAGCGAATGGCGTGGCCTGGGGCTGATAGCGAAATCTGGCGTTCACCTGACGCCAGCCTACCGCTCGTTCGACGCTGAGGCGCATTTCCGCCCGCAGCCACAAAAGGTGGCTGACGATCCCCGAGCCCGCTGCGGCGAGGTGCTTACCGGAAAATGTAAGCCCCATCACTGCCCGTTATTTGGCACCACCTGTAACCCGCAATCCGCCTTTGGCGCGCTGATGGTCTCCTCCGAAGGAGCGTGCGCCGCGTGGTTCCAGTATCGTAATCAGGAGTGTGAAGCATGAAAACGGTTGAGATGGCGCACGGTAGCGGTGGCCAGGCAATGCAACAGCTGATTAATCAGCTGTTTATGGAAGCCTTCGACAACCCCTGGCTGGCGGAGCAAGAAGACCAGGCGCGCATTGAACTCTCTAGCCTCACCGCGTTGGGCGATAGGCTGGCGTTCTCTACCGACAGCTACGTCATCGATCCGCTGTTCTTCCCGGGTGGTGATATCGGCAAGCTTGCCGTCTGCGGCACGGCGAATGATATCGCCGTCAGCGGGGCTGTCCCGCGCTACCTCTCCTGCGGGTTTATCCTTGAAGAAGGTTTGCCGGTGGAGACGCTCGCTGCGGTGGTCAACAGTATGGCACAGACCGCGCGCGAGGCGGGTATTGCTATCGTCACCGGCGATACCAAAGTCGTGCAGCGCGGCGCGGCAGATAAGCTTTTCATTAATACCGCCGGAATGGGGGCGATCCCGGCCAATATCCACTGGGGAGCGTTACAGCTTACCCCCGGTGACGTATTGCTCGTCAGCGGAACCCTGGGCTGCCACGGCGCGACCATTCTAAACCTGCGCGAAGGCCTGGGACTGGATGGCGAATTACGCAGCGACTGCGCGGTACTTACACCGTTGATCCAGACGCTGCGTTCGATATCAGGTGTGAAAGCCCTGCGCGACGCCACCCGTGGCGGTGTTAATGCGGTGGTACACGAATTTGCATCCCGCTGCGGCTATGGAATTGAGCTGACCGAGCGTGGGTTGCCCGTTAAGCCCGCCGTTCGCGGGCTGTGTGAGCTGCTGGGTCTTGAACCGCTCAATTTTGCTAACGAGGGCAAGCTGGTGATCGGTGTTGAACGCGCAGCGGCCGAATCCGTACTTGAACAGCTGCATGCGCATCCCTTAGGCAGAGATGCCGCTATGATTGGTGAAGTGGTTGAGCGCAAAGGGGTGCGCCTGACCGGGCTTTATGGTGTGAAGCGTATGCTGGATCTTCCGCACACCGAACCGTTACCCCGCATTTGCTAGAACCGCACCAAAAGCGGTCGGCACGGATTTTTTTGCCCGTTTTTATGGAAAGCAATATGCCGTATACACCCATGAGCGATCTTGGACAGCAAGGCCTGTTCGACATCACGCGCACACTTTTACAGCAGCCCGATCTTGGCTCGCTAAGCGATTGCCTGACGCGTCTGGTCAGGCAATCTGCGCTGGCAGACAGCGCCGCCCTTGTGCTCTGGCATAGCGGGAGCCATCGCGCGAGCTACTACTCAACGCGTGATAACGGAAAAATCTTCGAATACGAAGACGAAACGTTTCTCGCTCATGGCCCGGTACGCCGCATACTTTCCCGCCCGGAGGCGCTTCACTGTAATTTTAATGAATTCCGACAGGCATGGCCGATGCTGGCAGAGAGCCATTTATACTCGCCATTCGGCCACTACAGCATGTTACCTCTGGCGGCGGAGGGCCATATTTTTGGCGGCTGCGAGTTTATCCGCCATACGGATCGGCCCTGGAGTGATGCGGAATATGAACGTCTGCATACCTTTACTCAGATAGTGGCCGTCGTGGCAGAACAGATCCAAAGCCGCGTGACCAATAATGTCGATTACGACCTGCTTAGCCGCGAGCGGGATAACTTTCGCATTTTAGTCGCCATTACCAACGCCGTGCTTTCCCGTCTCGACATGGATGAGCTGGTCAGTGAAGTCTCAAAGGAAATCCACCACTATTTCAAAATCGATGCTATCAGCATTGCGCTGCGGGGGAACCGCAAGGGAAAGCTGAACATTTACTCCACCCACTATCTTGATGAGGCCAACCCGGCCCACGAACAGAGTGAAGTGGATGAAGCAGGAACGCTTTCAGAGCGGGTCTTTAAAAGTAAAGAGATCCTACTGCTAAACCTCAGCGAACAGGATGCGCTGGCACCTTACGAGCGAATGCTATTTAACACCTGGGGTAATAAAATTCAGACGTTGTGTCTGCTGCCGCTGATGTCTGGCAACACCATGCTCGGCGTCCTGAAGCTAGCGCAATGTGAGGAAGGGGTATTTACCACCGCCAACCTGAAGCTGCTTCGCCAGATTGCCGAACGTATTTCTATCGCTTTGGATAACGCGCTGGCCTACCAGGAGATCCACCGTCTGAAAGAGCGCCTGGTGGATGAAAACCTGGCGCTGACCGAGCAGCTTAATAATGTGGACAGCGAGTTTGGTGAAATCATCGGGCGCAGCGACGCAATGTATAGCGTGCTCAAGCAGGTTGAAATGGTCGCGCAAAGCGACAGTACGGTACTGATTCTGGGCGAAACCGGCACGGGTAAAGAGCTGATTGCCCGCGCCATCCATAATTTGAGTAACCGTAATAGCCGCCGCATGGTGAAGATGAACTGTGCCGCCATGCCTGCGGGCCTGCTGGAGAGCGACCTTTTTGGCCACGAACGCGGTGCCTTTACCGGGGCCAGCAGCCAGCGGCTCGGCCGTTTTGAGCTGGCCGACAAAAGCTCACTCTTTCTCGACGAAGTTGGCGATATGCCGCTGGAGCTGCAGCCTAAACTGCTGCGCGTCCTGCAGGAACAGGAATTTGAACGCCTCGGCAGCAACAAGCTTATCCAGACGGATGTCCGGTTAATTGCCGCGACAAATCGCGACCTGAAAAAAATGGTCGCTGAACGGGAGTTCCGCAGCGACCTCTATTATCGTCTCAACGTCTTCCCGATCTGCCTGCCTCCTCTACGTGAGCGCCCGGAAGATATCCCACTGCTGGTCAAGGCCTTTACCGCCAAAATTGCCCGCCGGATGGGGCGAAACATCGACAGCATCCCCGCAGAAACGTTACGTACCCTCTCCGCGATGGAGTGGCCCGGCAACGTCCGTGAACTGGAAAACGTCATTGAACGTGCGGTTCTGCTCACGCGCGGCAGCGTACTGCAGCTGTCGCTTCCCGAAGTCTCCGTGCAGGAGACGCCCAGGGTAACGGCAGAAGTGGCGCAGGACGGCGAAGACGAGTACCAGCTGATTATGCGCGTGCTGAAAGAAACCAATGGCGTGGTCGCCGGGCCGAAAGGGGCCGCCCAACGGCTGGGGTTAAAACGCACCACTCTGCTGTCGCGTATGAAGCGTCTTGGCATTGAGAAAGAGAGTCTGTTTTAACGGCTAATACGGGACACGCTTGTGATATAACCTCTGGTGTACGCCCAACATTCATCAGTTCTACAGGAGGTAACATGTCTGTTTCAGCACGTAATCAACTCACCGGTACCGTCAGCGCCACGTCTCACGGTGCCGTAAACGACGAAGTTGAATTAACGCTCGCCGGGGGCGCTAAGCTGGTCGCCATTGTCACCACCAGCAGCAAAGAGGCGCTGGGGCTCGTTCCGGGCAAAGAAGCTATCGCTCTGATCAAAGCCCCTTGGGTCACACTCGCCACGGAAGATTGCGGCCTGAAATTCTCTGCCCGCAACCAGTTTGCCGGTGCGATCGCGAAAGTGACCGAAGGTGCCGTCAACGCCACCGTACATGTGCAAACCGATGCCGGTTTTGAAATTGTCGCGGTTGTCACCAATGAAAGCCGTGAAGAGATGCAGCTCGCTGCCGGCAAACGTATTATTGCCCTGATTAAAGCATCCGCAATCCTTATCGCCACGCGCGCGTAAATGGAATATCGTCCGAGGAAGCCTATTTTTTCGGACGATATTTTTCCGGCAGCTCCGGAACGGGCCGACGATCGTCAATCAGATGACGAACCGTCAGGATCGGGTGACGCCATAACATGCGTGGCCCCGCCCAACGCATCACCTGTTTCATCTCTTCACGTCTGGCAGGCTGGTAGCAATGTACCGGACACTGTTTACAGGCGGGTTTCTCCTCACCAAAGACACATTTATCCAGACGTTTGTCTGCATAAGCCTTAAGCGCCTGATAATGGCCTTCTTCTTTAGACGCCTGGGGACACTGCGTTTCGTACAGAGCGATCATTTTCGCGATCGTCTCTTTTTCTCGTGAAATACGTTTACCCGACATGGCAAATCACCGAACAATAAAGTGTATTTATAATACCCCTTTATGTTCTGGATTTCAGGTGTTGCATTCCATTTTCTGAAGCCGCCTTCCAGTATTAACCCCGTGCCACATCACTTTTACTGGTATTTTATACAGGTATTACGTACATCCTTTTCCTTTATTCCGGAGGCCCTATGCAAGCGATCGCCATTACCAAACCCTACCGCCACCTGAAAGTTGGCTACTTTAGAAAACGCCATGAAGACCGCAAAACCAAAATCCCGACAGGGTACAGCGTGCACGCCGCTCTGAGCTTAAAAGGCGACTGGCTCGAACAAGCCGGATTTACCACAAATTCGCAGGTACGGGTGGGTGTTGAACATGGAAAAATCGTCATTGAGCTGCTGGTGGAAGGCGTCTCGTAAAGTCGTGACATTTTTCTGCGCCGCACCTTTTTTTCATGCGACAATAGAAGGAACTAACGGCCATTAATTGGCTAAAAACATAATATTATCAAAGAAATGGATATCATAACTCCATGATCACAATTGACAATCTCGACGCGCATACGCCGATGATGCAGCAGTATTTAAAGCTGAAAGCACAACATCCGGAAATCTTGCTGTTTTACCGTATGGGCGATTTTTACGAGCTATTTTATGACGATGCTAAGCGTGCATCGCAGCTGCTCGACATCTCTCTGACTAAACGGGGTGCATCGGCAGGGGAACCTATCCCGATGGCAGGTATCCCGCATCACGCGGTAGAAAATTACCTGGCGAAACTGGTAAATCAGGGTGAATCCGTCGCCATCTGCGAGCAGATCGGCGATCCGGCAACCTCAAAAGGCCCGGTTGAGCGTAAAGTCGTGCGTATCGTCACGCCTGGCACCATCAGTGACGAAGCCCTTCTGCAGGAGCGCCAGGATAACCTTCTGGCTGCCCTGTGGCAGGACAGCAAAGGTTTTGGCTATGCCACGCTGGATATCAGTTCCGGACGTTTTCGCCTAAGCGAACCGGCCGATCGCGAAACGATGGCCGCTGAGCTGCAGCGCACGAACCCGGCTGAATTGCTCTATGCCGAAGACTTCGCCGAAACGGCACTCATTGAAGGGCGCCGTGGTCTGCGCCGTCGCCCGCTGTGGGAGTTTGAAATTGATACCGCGCGCCAGCAGCTTAACCTGCAGTTTGGCACGCGCGACCTGGTTGGCTTTGGTGTCGAAAATGCCCCGCGCGGGCTGTGTGCGGCAGGCTGTCTGCTGCAATATGTAAAAGATACCCAACGTACGGCTCTGCCGCATATCCGCTCAATCACCATGGAGCGCCAGCAGGACAGCATCATCATGGATGCCGCCACCCGGCGCAACCTGGAGATCACCCAGAACCTGGCCGGGGGTATCGAGAATACCCTTGCTTCAGTGCTCGACAGCACGGTCACGCCAATGGGCAGCCGTATGCTGAAACGCTGGCTGCATATGCCTGTTCGCGATACCCGCACGCTGACGAGTCGCCAGCAAACCATTGCCGCCTTACAGGATCGCTATACCGAGCTGCAGCCCGTACTGCGTCAGGTGGGCGATCTGGAGCGCATTCTTGCACGTCTGGCGCTGCGCACAGCACGCCCTCGCGATCTCGCCCGCATGCGCCATGCTTTCCAGCAGTTGCCGGAGCTGCGCGCCCAGCTTGGTGAGGTTGAAAGCGCCCCCGTACAAACGCTGCGTGAAACGATGGGTGAATTTACCGAACTCCGCGAACTGCTTGAGCGCGCCATCATTGATGCGCCGCCGGTTCTGGTACGTGATGGCGGCGTGATCGCCCCGGGGTACAACGAAGAGCTGGATGAATGGCGTGCGCTGGCAGACGGCGCAACGGACTATCTGGATAAGCTGGAGATCCGCGAACGCGAGCGTTTGGGGCTGGATACCCTGAAAGTAGGCTATAACGCGATACACGGCTATTACATCCAGATTAGCCGTGGGCAGAGCCACATGGCGCCTATCCACTACGTTCGTCGTCAGACGCTCAAAAATGCCGAGCGCTATATTATTCCAGAACTGAAAGAGTATGAGGACAAGGTTCTCACCTCGAAAGGCAAAGCGCTGGCGCTGGAAAAACAGCTGTATGAAGAGCTGTTCGACATGCTGATGCCGCACCTTGCAGAACTGCAGCTAAGCGCTGGCGCGCTGGCTGAACTGGATGTGCTGGTCAACCTGGCCGAACGCGCTGAAACGCTGAACTATACCTGCCCGACCTTTATCGACAAGCCAGGCATCCGCATTACAGAAGGCCGGCATCCGGTGGTCGAGCAGGTATTGCGTGAACCGTTCATTGCCAACCCGCTGAGCCTGTCGCCGCAGAGAAGGATGCTGATCATTACCGGTCCGAATATGGGCGGTAAAAGTACCTATATGCGACAGACCGCGCTTATCGCCTTGCTCGCCTATATCGGCAGCTATGTTCCGGCGCAAAACGTGGAAATCGGTCCGATAGACCGTATCTTTACCCGCGTTGGGGCGGCGGACGACCTGGCAAGCGGACGCTCAACCTTCATGGTTGAAATGACCGAAACCGCCAATATTCTGCACAACGCAACCGAGCACAGCCTGGTGCTGATGGACGAAGTCGGACGTGGCACCTCAACCTATGACGGCCTGTCACTGGCATGGGCCTGCGCTGAAAGTCTGGCGAATAAAATTAAGGCTATGACCCTGTTCGCCACCCACTATTTCGAACTGACGCAGTTACCTGAGAAAATGGAGGGCGTGGCGAACGTCCACCTTGATGCCCTGGAGCACGGTGACACTATCGCCTTTATGCATACCGTGCAGGATGGCGCGGCGAGCAAGAGCTATGGCCTGGCCGTCGCGGCGCTGGCGGGTGTACCTAAAGAGGTCATCAAGCGCGCGCGTCAAAAACTGCGTGAACTGGAAAGCCTGTCACCGAATGCGGCAGCCACGCAAATTGATGGCACGCAGATGTCATTACTGGTTCCTGCTGAAGAGACATCGCCAGCCGTTGAAGCGCTGGAGAATCTCGACCCGGATTCACTGACGCCGCGCCAGGCGCTGGAGTGGATTTACCGGTTAAAGAGTTTGGTGTAATACGCTGCGGTCTGGTGCCCTCTCCCATGAGGAGAGGGTGAAAATAAGCAAAACGGTAACCTGCGTTGCCGTTTTGCTTATAACAGCGGCGGGATCGTCGGCACCTGTGGTGCTTCATCAATATCTTTCTGCGTCATACGGAATGCTTGCGGATAATGCTCGCGGCTGGTGCGGCGTAACGGTTCCGTATCACGCCAGGTATAGAGACAGTGCTGGCACTGATAGACCGTCCAGACTCCTTTCACCGGCGACGTCGCCATCACTTCAATATGCTCATCGGCACAACGTGGACAAATCATCTTTTTCTCCTTATTGGCGTGCAGCCAGCATCGCAGTCAGTTTTTCAGCCCAGGCTTTGGTTTCAGGTAAATCCTGTACCGGCTGGCTGTAGTGGCCACGGTTGTCAGGTGCGACAGGGGTGGTAGCATCAATAATCAGCTTGTCGGTAATGCCTGCCGGGCTGGAACCCGGGTCAAGCTCAAGCACCGACATATTCGGTAGCTGCACCAAATCCCCCGCCGGGTTGACCTTGGATGACAGTGCCCACATCACCTGCGGCAGATTGAACGGGTCGACATCTTCATCAACCATAATCACCATCTTCACGTAGCCCAGGCCGTGCGGCGTGGTCATGGCGCGTAAGCCAACCGCACGGGCAAAGCCGCCGTAACGTTTTTTGGTTGAGATGATCGCCAGCAGACCGTGCGTGTACATGGCGTTTACCGCCTGCACTTCCGGGAATTCGGCTTTCAGCTGCTGGTAGAGCGGCACGCAGGTTGCAGGGCCCATCAGGTAATCAATCTCGGTCCACGGCATGCCCAGATAAAGTGATTCGAAAATCGGCTTGGTACGGTAAGAGACCTTATCAATACGCACCACCGTCATGTTTCGGCCACCAGAGTAGTGCCCGGTAAATTCACCGAACGGCCCTTCGATTTCACGCTTACGCCCTTCAATGACACCTTCCAGAATCACTTCAGAACCCCACGGCACGTCGAAACCGGTCAAGGGTGCCGTTGCGATCGGATATGGGCTTTCACGCAGCGCACCCGCCATCTCATACTCGGATTGATCGTATTTCAGCGGCGTTGCACCCATCAGCGTAATAATCGGATCATTGCCCAGCGTGATGGCGATAGGCAGATCTTCACCGCGCTCTTCCGCCTTGTGCAGATGCAGGGCGATATCGTGCATCGGCACCGGCTGCAGGCCGAGTTTGCGCTTGCCCTTCACTTCCATGCGGTAAATGCCGACATTCTGTTTACCGAAGTGCTCCGGGTCGAGCGGATCGCGCGAAACGACGCACGCTTTATCAAGATAAAACCCCCCGTCACCGTCATTCAGGCGGAACAGCGGCAGAATATCGAACAGGTTGATCGCATCACCATCCACCGTATTCTGGGCCCATGCTGGGTTGGCGCGACGCTCAGGCGTGACGGGGAATTTGTCCCAGCGGCGAATAAACTCGTCAATCTGCTTTTTCACTGGGGTATTGGCGGGAAGCCCCATCGAAATGGCGTGATTCTGCCAGGAACCAATGGTATTCATCACCACGCGGGCATCGGTAAACCCACGAATTTTGTCAAACCACAGCGCCGGGGCACCGTCACCGATACGGCCGGTCGCATTAGCCGCCGCCGCCAGGTCCGGCTCCGCGTTTACCTCTTCCTCAATTTTCAGCAGTTGCCCTTGCTCATCGAGCGCCTGCAGGAAAGATCTCAAATCATCAAATGCCATCTTTATTCTCCTGTGAAATAGATTTCGCCGCCTGCAAGCCGTTCCAGCGTCGGGCTTTTGTATGCTCCAGACCAAACTGGTCGAGCACGCGGGTCACGATATGCTGGGTGATATCATCTGCAGTTTGCGGGTGGTTGTAATAGGCAGGCATGGGCGGCACCATCGCCACGCCCATGCGGGATAACGCAAGCATGTTTTCCAGATGAACGGTACTGAGCGGCGTTTCGCGGGGAACCAGCACCAGCTTGCGTCCCTCTTTGAGGACGACATCCGCCGCGCGGCCCACCAGCCCTTCGGCATAACCAGAACGGATACCCGCCAGCGTTTTCATGCTGCACGGAATAACAATCATGCCTTCGGTACGAAACGAGCCTGATGAGATGGTGGCAGCCTGGTCGGCCGGGCTGTGGACAACATCTGCCAGCGCAGCCACGTCCTGAACGCTGTAGGGCGTTTCCAGTTCAATGGTGGTTTTTGCCCACTTCGACATCACCAGATGCGTCTCAACCTCCGGCATATCGCGCAAAGCCTGAAGCAACGCAACGCCCAGCGGAGCACCCGTTGCCCCGGTCATTCCAACGATCAATCTCATTCAGCACCTCAATTAATTTGTTCGCATACGAACATGTTAATTAAACTACTCTCGGATCGCTTTTCAGGCAATATCGTTCGTATACGATCACACTAATGGCTAAAAAATACCGCGTTAAAATCCAGTGCAATAGCGGCTATCATGGAGAGAGATTCTTCCGTCGGAGTGTTCATGGAACTAAGACAAGAGGCGTTCCACCTGTTACGTCAACTTTTTCAACAGCATACCGCGCAGTGGCAGCATGCCATACCGGAACTGACCAAGCCGCAGTATGCGGTTATGCGCTCAGTTGCAGAACATCCGGGTATTGAACAGGTGGCGTTGACCGAGGTGGCGGTTAGCACGAAAGCGACCCTGGCAGAAATGCTCAGCCGCATGGAGGCGCGCGGGCTGGTCAAACGCGAGCACGATCCGGCAGACAAGCGCCGCCGGTTTGTCTTCCTGACGCCAGAGGGTGAAGCCCTGCTTGCAGGCTGTAAACCGACCGGCAACGCGGTGGATGAGGCATTTTTAGGCCGTCTCAACAAAGACGAGCGGGAGCAATTCTCGGCGCTCATCAAAAAGATGATGCATGATTAATTCACGCTGGTGCGCATAAAATCAATAAAGGTGCGCACTTTTGCTGGCACATGCCGGGCATCAGGATAAACCGCATAAATACCCTGCTGGGCGAAGGTATACTCCGGTAAAACCGGGACCAGTTTTCCCGCATCAAGCGCGTCGCGCACCAGCCAGTCCGGCAGTATCGCCACCCCACATCCTGCGAGAGCAAAAACCATGAGAGCCTGCGCGCTGTCGGCAAACAAACGCGGCGCTTTTTTTATCTCCAGCGTTTCGGGAGCACCGCTAGCATTTCTCACCTGCCAGTGCAGCGGCGAGGCTAGGCGCTCGTGAATAATCCAACTGGCCTGCGCCAGCTGCGCAAGCGATTCGATCGGATGATGAGAGAGCCACTCGGGCGCTGCGACCGGTTGAATGGAGAAATGCGAAATCAGTGCGGCATGGTAGCGTGAATCGGCAAGCGTGCCCAACCGGATGGCCACGTCAAAGCGCTCCGAGATAAGATCGGCATGCAGTGACGATGAAGCATGACGCACGCGGAGGTCCGGATGCTGCTGGCTAAACCTGGCCAGCAACGGCACCACCACCTGTGTTCCATACTCCGGCGTGGTCGTGATCCGCAATTCTCCCGTGAGTCCCGCATGGTTCGCGCGGACGTCATCCTGCAATTGCTCTGCGTCCTTCAAAAGCGCGACGCTGCGCTGATGAAAAAGCGCTCCCGCCTCGGTGAGCGTTAGGCGGCGGGTGGAGCGCAGTAGCAGGGTGACGCCCAGTTCAGCTTCGAGCTGACGAATATTGAAGCTGACCACCGCCTTGGTCAGCCCCATCGCATCCGCTGCCGCGGTAAAACTGCCGGTGTCGGCCACCGCAACAAACATCTGCGCACGCAGTAAATTAATCATCATCACTCTTTTTACTGTCAAAATAATTTTGACAGTATATCGCGCTTTATCGCGTTTATCCCTGCATCCCCGGTCGATACGATACGCCCCCTCACTGGAGGAACCACCATGACGTATCGCACTAAAGTCGCCGCTGTCTATCTGCTGGGCTTTTTTCTTGATTTGATCAACATGTTTATTGCCAGCGTTGCCTTCCCGACGATGGCCGACGCTTTTAACACCACGCCTTCCGCGCTTGCCTGGGTCAGTAACGGATACATTGCTGGTTTGACGCTGGTGATCCCGTTCAGCACCCTGCTCACGCGCCGCATCGGGCCAAAGCGCGTTATCCTGCTCTCGCTGTTTCTGTTCAGTGCCGCCTCGGTTGCGGCCGGCTTGTCTGCAACGCTGGAAAGTCTGATTGCCTGGCGAGTGATACAGGGAGTGGGCGGTGGTCTATTGATCCCCGTCGGGCAGGCGCTGACCTGGCAACACTTTAAGCCCCACGAGCGCGCCAGACTCTCCTCTGCGGTCATGCTGGTAGCGTTGCTGGCGCCCGCCTGCTCCCCTGCTATCGGCGGCCTGCTGGTGCAGACGTTAAGCTGGCGATGGATATTTTTCGCCACGCTCCCGGTTGCTCTCGTGACCTTTGTTCTGGCCTGTCTGTGGCTTAAACACGAAATGCCCGCGATGAACGCGGCCAGACTGCTCAACCTGCCTTTGCTCGCGGATCCGCTTTTGCGTTTTTCCATGCTGGTCTATCTTTGTGTACCCGGCATGTTTATTGGTGTGAACGTCACAGGTATGTTTTACCTTCAGCACGAGGCAAACATGAGCCCGGCCGCAACGGGGATGCTTATGCTGCCGTGGTCTGCGGCATCATTTATGGCGATCGCAGCAACGGGCCGCTATTTTAACCGCATCGGCCCCCGGCCCCTTGTTGTCGCGGGCTGCCTGCTCCAGGCGCTGGGCATTTTGCTTTTACTGGATGTCAGCCAGATTAGCGCTGCGCTTTTACCCACCGTTGCGTTTGTGCTGATGGGCGCAGGAGGAAGCCTTTGCAGCAGTACGGCGCAGAGCAGCGCTTTTCTGACCACGCGCCGTGAAGATATGCCGGATGCCAGCGCGCTGTGGAACCTCAATCGTCAGTTGAGCTTTTTTGCCGGTGCCCTGCTGCTGGCACAGGCGCTGAACCTGACGCAGGCCTGGCTGGCCCCGCTCGCCGCATGGCACGGAATGTTTATTTTTGCCGCAGGCGTGACCTTGCTGCCTGTACTGTATGTTTTTCGTCTTAACAATACGCAGGTGCTCACCCAGCTGCGACAGGAGAATTCATGACGCCTTTTGAACACGATATTATCGACCTCCACATTGCGCTTGAAAACTGGTTAGGCAAAGGCGAAGGTGATGCCGACGCCCTGCTCGCCCGTTTCCACCCAGCTTTTCTGATGATTCCGCCGGGCGGTACCCCTCTCGACTATCAAGCCCTCATCGGTTTCCTGGAGAGCCAGCGCGGAAGCCGTCCCGGCCTGAAGATCGTGATTGATGGGCTAACGACGCGGCAAACGTGGCCCCAGGGCGCGGTGCTGCACTATCGGGAGACGCAAACCCGGCCGGAGCTGCCCGTCAACGTGCGTTGGTCCACTGCGGTGCTCAATCAGGAAGGCGATAGGATCACGTGGCGTTTGCTGCACGAAACGGCACATCCCTAGCACAAAAGAAAAAGGCCCGTCTCACGACGGGCCTTTTTTTGACGAATGGTTGCTTATTCGCGGAACAGCGCTTCGATGTTCAGCCCTTGCCCCTGCAGTATTTCACGCAGGCGACGCAGACCTTCAACCTGAATCTGACGAACACGTTCACGGGTCAGGCCAATTTCACGGCCGACGTCTTCCAGTGTCGCAGCTTCGTACCCCAGTAAACCGAAACGACGTGCCAACACTTCACGCTGTTTAGCGTTCAGTTCGAACAGCCATTTGACGATGCTCTGTTTCATGTCATCGTCCTGCGTGGTGTCTTCCGGGCCGTTGTCTTTTTCATCGGCCAGGATGTCCAGCAGCGCTTTTTCGGAGTCGCCACCCAACGGGGTGTCAACTGAGGTAATGCGCTCGTTGAGACGCAGCATACGGCTTACGTCATCAACCGGTTTATCGAGTTGCTCGGCAATCTCTTCTGCGCTTGGCTCGTGGTCCAGTTTATGGGACAACTCGCGCGCAGTACGCAGATAGACGTTCAACTCTTTGACGATGTGAATCGGCAAACGGATCGTACGGGTTTGGTTCATAATGGCCCGTTCGATAGTCTGGCGAATCCACCAGGTCGCGTAGGTCGAGAAGCGGAACCCACGTTCAGGGTCAAACTTCTCAACTGCGCGGATCAGGCCTAAGTTACCCTCTTCAATCAGATCCAGCAAAGCCAGACCACGATTGCCGTAACGACGGGCAATTTTCACGACCAGACGCAAGTTACTTTCAATCATGCGACGGCGCGAGGCAACATCACCACGCAAAGCACGACGTGCGAAATAGACTTCTTCTTCGGCCGTTAACAGTGGGGAGTAACCAATCTCCCCAAGGTAAAGCTGAGTCGCGTCCAGTACACGCTGTGTGGCGCCCTGCGATAACAGCTCTTCTTCAGCCAAATCGTTATCACTGGGTTCCTCTTCTACTAAGGCTTTTTCGTCAAAAGCCTCTACTCCGTTCTCATCAAATTCCGCGTCTTCATTTAAATCATGAACTTTCAGCGTATTCTGACTCATAAGGTGGCTCCTACCCGTGATCCCTGAACGAGACACCCTGGCTGGCATGCCCCGTCAAATTATCGCTGCGGCAAATACTGCAGCGGGTTTACGGATTTCCCCTTGTAACGAATTTCAAAATGCAAGCGTGTAGAACTGGTTCCGGTGCTACCCATGGTAGCGATTTTTTGCCCCGCCTTAACTTCTTGTTGTTCCCGGACCAGCATTGTATCGTTATGGGCGTAGGCACTCAGGTAATCATCGTTATGTTTGATGATAATAAGATTACCGTAACCGCGCAGTGCGTTACCGGCATATACAACGCGTCCATCTGCGGTCGCGATGATAGCCTGTCCCTTACTTCCTGCGATATCGATCCCTTTATTCCCACCTTCGGTAGAAGAGAAGTTTTCGATAACCTTGCCGTCAGTTGGCCAGCGCCAGGTAGAGATTGGCGAACTGGTGGATGAACTGCTGGCAGTCGGTACGGTAGAGCTAACCACAGGTGCCGTAACAGGTGCTGTGACGACCGTCGCAGTCCCTTTATTATTCGGCAACATTTTGTTAGCACTCTGATCACCTGAATCTTCAGAATACGTAATTACAGGTTGTGAAGCAACCACCGTGGTGGATTTTTGTGCAGGCTTAACGCTGTTGTTTTGCGCGGTCACATCCGCTGCAGAAACCGTGTTGCCAGGCGTGAGTGGCGTGCCTGTCGCATTGCCAACCTGGAGGGTTTGGCCAACTTCCAGACCATACGGGGCCTGAACGTTATTGCGCTGTGCCAGATCACGGAAATCGTTCCCGGTGATCCATGCAATGTAGAACAGGGTGTCGCCACGTTTGACGGTATAGGTGCTGCCGCCGGTATAGCTTCCTTTGGGAATATTCCCATACTGACGGTTATAAACTATGCGCCCATTCTGCGTTTGAACAGGCTGTTGCACTGGTTGGATCTGCGTTGGCTGCGTTGTTACTGGCTGTACAGGCTGGATCTGCGGAATTTGCTGCGCTGTCGTGGTGCCCATTTTCGGTGGCGGCGTAATCAACATTCCACTTGATGTGTTACCCGAACCGCTATTTCCGCCGACAGAACTGACAGGCGCAGGTGTGTTACCAGAATTTGAACAGCCCGCCAGCCATAGCGAAACCAATGATAATGCCGCAACACGGCTGATGGTGAATTTAGGGCTTCCCGCGCTCATTTATCCCCCAGGAATGTGTTAACTACCAGTGACTTAAAATAACCGTGATGGCACGAACCTTTCGCGCCACACCATACGCTGAATTTGCCTTAATAACCCTGGATAATTCCGAGTCTCAGGCCAGCTCACCTTTTACCAGCGGCACAAAGCGTACGGCTTCTACGGTATCGATAATAAACTCGCCGCCGCGCCGACGAACACGCTTCAACAGCTGGTGCTCGTCACCCACGGGCAGGACGAGAATGCCGCCTTCGTCCAGCTGCGATAAGAGCGCAGCTGGGATCTCAAGCGGCGCGGCCGTAACGATAATGGCGTCAAACGGGGCGCGAGCCTGCCAACCCTGCCATCCATCACCGTGACGTGTCGAAACATTATGTAAATCAAGTTGTTTCAGGCGACGACGCGCCTGCCACTGTAAACCTTTAATGCGCTCAACGGAGCAAACATGATGAACCAGATGGGCCAGAATAGCGGTTTGATACCCCGAACCGGTGCCAATCTCCAGCACGCGAGATTCTGGCGTTAACTCCAGTAATTCCGTCATGCGCGCGACCATGTAGGGCTGCGAAATCGTCTGACCCTGGCCGATGGGCAAGGCCACGTTTTCCCACGCTTTGTGTTCAAACGCCTCGTCGACAAACTTTTCGCGGGGAACCTGGGCAAGCGCTTCCAGCACATGCTCATTAGTAATTCCCTGAGCGCGCAGTTGTTCCAGAAGAGCTTGTACACGTTTGCTTACCATTGCGTGTTCACCCCAACGCGATCCAGCCAGCCCGACACCACATCATGCGCGCTATAAGCGGTTAAATCCACGTGCAGCGGCGTCACTGAAACGTACCCTTCATCCACAGCGGCGAAGTCCGTATCCGGACCGGCATCGCATTTTTCACCCGGCGGGCCAATCCAGTAAAGCGTATTGCCACGCGGGTCCTGCTGCGGGATCACCTGATCGGCCGGGTGGCGGCTGCCGCAGCGCGTTACGCGGATCCCTTTGATTTCATTCAAAAGCAGATCCGGCACGTTGATATTGAGGATGCGACCGGTACGCAGCGGTTCGCGGCTAAGCGCCCTGAGAATGGAGCAGGTCACAGCCGCCGCGGTGTCATAATGCTTATGCCCGTTTAAGGACACGGCCAGCGCCGGGAACCCCAGATGTCGTCCTTCCATGGCGGCAGCCACGGTGCCGGAGTAGATGACATCATCACCAAGATTTGGCCCGGCATTGATGCCAGACACGACGATATCCGGGCGCGGGCGCATCAGCGTATTCACGCCGAGGAACACGCAGTCGGTCGGCGTGCCCATCTGCACGGCAATATCGCCATTTTCAAAGGTGAAGGTGCGTAGCGACGACTCCAGCGTCAGTGAGTTAGACGCCCCGCTGCGGTTACGATCGGGGGCCACGACCTGCACATCCGCAAACTCGCGAAGGTGTTTCGCCAGCGTCTGAATACCTGGCGCATGGATCCCGTCATCGTTACTCAGCAATATTCGCATAATCACCCGACGTGTTGATAAGTTCCCTGACAACACTGGTGGCAAAACTACCTGCCGGCAGCCAGAAACGTAACTCGACGGTCACGTCATCCCACCAGTTCCAACTTAACTGTTGCGGATAGAGCAGCATCGCACGGCGTGCCGCTTCGACTTTTTCCCGCACCAGCAATGATTGTAATTCTTGAGCATCCGCCACGGCGGATTGCTCTGCTGCCAGCGCGTCACCCTGCGTACCCCAGTCGCCTGTACCGGGCAACGCGGCGGTAATCATCAGTGTTTTAGCATCCACGCGCGACTGAACATCGGCCATGTCTTCAGCCGTTGCCACAAACCAGCTCCCGCGTCCCGCTAATTGTAGCGCATCGCCGACAACAACTTGATTCGCGTCTGTTTTTTTCAGTCGTTCGCTCACAATCTGATTAAACAACGCGCTGCGGGCTGCCGACAACCAAAAACTGCGTTTATTCCTGTCGCGAACCGGCGCGTCGCTTTGCGCCCACCGCAGTGCGCCCTGCAGGTTACTGCCGCCAATACCAAAGCGCTGGGCGCCAAAGTAGTTCGGCACACCCTGCTCACGGATTGCATTGAGGCGTTTTTCAACGTCATCGCGGCCGGTGACTTCACGCAGCACCAGCGTAAACGCGTTTCCTTTCAATGCCCCCAGACGCAATTTGCGTTTGTGGCGGGCATACTCAAGCACTTTACAGCCTTCAAGCTCAAAATTACTTAAATCAGGCATCGCATTACCCGGCACGCGCGCGCAAAGCCACTGTTCGGTGACGGCATGCTTATCCTTTTGTCCGGCAAAACTCACTTCACGGGCATGAATTTTCAGGAATTTTGCCAGCGCGTCGGCTACAAACCGAGTGTTACAGCCGTTTTTCAGAATCCGGATAAGAATATGCTCACCTTCTCCGTCCGGCTCGAACCCTAAATCCTCCACCACCACAAAATCTTCCGGGCTGGCTTTCAGCTGGCCGTGTCCCTGCGGTTTCCCGTGCAGATACGTCAGGTTGTCGAAGTCCGTCATTTGGCTGCCTTCATAATCAGCGCCACCGCTTCACAGGCAATGCCTTCACCACGGCCGGTAAAACCGAGCTTCTCAGTGGTTGTCGCTTTAACGTTGACGTCGTCCATGTGGCACCCCAGATCTTCGGCGATAAATACGCGCATCTGCGGGATGTGCGGCAGCATTTTAGGTGCCTGGGCGATGATGGTGACGTCTACGTTGCCAAGGGCATAACCTTTGGCCTGAATGCGGCGCCAGGCTTCGCGCAGCAGCTCACGGCTGTCAGCCCGTTTGAACGCCGGGTCAGTGTCCGGAAACAGCTTGCCGATATCGCCCAGCGCAGCCGCACCCAATAACGCATCGGTTAAGGCGTGGAGCGCCACGTCGCCATCTGAGTGCGCCAGCAGCCCCTTTTCATAAGGAATACGAACGCCGCCAATGATAATTGGGCCTTCTCCGCCAAAGGCGTGTACATCAAAACCGTGTCCAATTCGCATTATGCCTTCTCCTGATGGGTCGAACGGGTAAGATAAAATTCCGCGAGCTGTAAATCTTCCGGGCGCGTCACTTTTATATTATCAGCGCGTCCTTCAACAAGCTCTGGATGATAACCGCAATACTCCAGCGCAGAGGCTTCGTCCGTGATGGTCGCGCCTTCTTTGAGCGCACGCGTTAAACAGTCGTGAAGGAGCTCGCGGGGGAAAAACTGGGGCGTCAGCGCATGCCATAAATCGACGCGCTCAACGGTATGTGCGATCGCCTGCCTGCCCGGCTCGGCGCGTTTCATGGTGTCACGCACCGGGGCGGCCAAAATACCGCCCACCCGGCTGGTTTCACTCAGCGCCAGCAGGTGCGCCAGGTCGTCCTGATGCAAACAAGGGCGCGCGGCGTCATGCACCAACACCCACTGCGAGCCTGCAGCCGCCTGAATTCCCGCCAGCACGGAATCGGCACGCTCGGAGCCACCGTCAACGACGGTAATAAGGGGGTGTTGAGCCAGCGGCAATTGCGCAAAACGCGCATCGCCGGGGCTGATGGCGATCACGACGTGCGTCACCCGCGGATGCGCCAGCAGCGCCGCCACGGAGTGTTCAAGGATCGTTTTATCGCCAATAGAGAGGTATTGCTTAGGACATTCTGTCTGCATGCGCCGGCCAAAACCCGCGGCCGGCACCACGGCGCATACGTCCGAAAAAGTTACTGCCATGTCGTAATCCTGGGCCTGATTATCGATTGTTTTGTGCTGAGCCCTGATTGCGTTTAGACGCATCCGGTACCAGACGATAAAACGTTTCGCCCGGCTTAGTCATACTGAGTTCGTTACGTGCGCGTTCCTCAATCGCCTCTTGCCCGCCATTGAGGTCATCAATTTCAGCGAAGAGTTGATCGTTTCGCGCCTTAAGTTTGGCGTTTGTTGCCTGCTGTGCCGCGACGTCATCGCTCACCCGGCTATAGTCGTGCAGTCCGTTCTTGCCGAACCACAGCGAATATTGCAGCCAGACCAGCAAAGCCAGCAACAGCAGCGTTAGTTTACCCATCCTGCCCCCTGAAAAACGGCATCATCATCCCAAGACTTCCCCAGGACACTACGCCGGGGTAACAGAGATGCCGCAACATCGCGGGCAAATGTACCACATTTTTTCCGCAGAATCGCCCTGCACAATATCGTCACACAGTTGGTTACGGTTTGAATTATGGCTGAAGTTAGCCCATGAGCCACAAAAATAACAGCCCAAACATCAGAACCACCGTCACAATCGTGACAACGGCGCTGTAAAGGAGCTTGCCATTGAGGAGCGAGTGCAGCGCAATCCCGACGACAACCGCCACGGGCATCAGCGCCAGGAAGAAAGGCCAGGTGTAGAGGAAGAAGAACAGCGTGTTGCCGCCGTAGATGAGAAAAGGGATACCCAGCGCCAGTAACCACGAGACGAAGCCGACGATGGCCCCAGGAAAGGACCAGGTCGTTTCGTCGTCGGTCGCTAACGGCTCCGACCCGGTGGTGGTAATTATGTAGTTTTCACTGTTGCGCATACCTAATCCTGTGACCATGACTCATCGTTCGGGAAAACAGCTCCCGATCGCTGCTGTCTCAGGATCTGATAATATCGTCCCGTCTGAGCAGGTCTAATAATTGGCTTACTAAATTTGTTACCAATTGTTGACCTTCCAGGTGAATGTCAGGGGATTCAGGCGCTTCATAGACCGCGTCAATTCCGGTGAAGTTTCGCAGCTCTCCCGCACGGGCTTTTTTATACAGCCCTTTCGGATCGCGTGCTTCACATATCTCCAGCGGAGTATCCACAAACACCTCTATAAAGCGATCGTGTCCAACACGTTCGCGTACCATCTGGCGCTCGGCGCGGTGAGGCGAGATAAATGCAGTCAGCACCACCAGCCCCGCATCGGCCATCAGGCTGGCGACCTCCCCTACCCGGCGGATATTCTCTTTGCGGTCGGCGTCACTAAACCCTAAATCACTGCACAGGCCATGGCGCACGTTGTCGCCATCCAGCAGGTACGTGCTCACGCCCTGCTGATGAAGCGCCTCTTCCAGCGCGCCCGCTACCGTCGATTTACCGGAGCCAGACAGCCCGGTAAACCACAGCACAACCCCACGATGACCGTGGAGTTGTTCGCGTGCTGCAACCGTAACGGGATGAGGATGCCAGATGACGTTCTCATCATGGTTAGCCATTACTTGCCTCCCAGCAGATCGCGTGCGCCCCAGTGTGGGAAGTGCTTACGCACCAGCGCGTTCAGCTCCAGCTCAAAGGCGCTGAATTCAGATGCGCTGGCGGCCTGCGCATTTGGCTCACGTACCATTCCTGCACCGACGGTCACGTTGGTCAGCCTGTCGATGATGATAAGCCCGCCTGTCACCGGGTTCTGCTGGTATTGGTCCAGCACCAGCGGTTCATCAAAGGTCAAATCCACCAGACCAATGCCGTTCAACGGCAGTTCGGTGACTTCACGGTGGGTCAGATTGTTGATGTCCACCTGGAACTGAATACCGTCCACGCGGGCACGGGTTTTCTTACCGGCAATTTTAATGTCGTAGCTCTGGCCTGCGATCAGCGGCTGCTCCGCCATCCACACCACGTCCACGGCAGCGCCCTGCACGGCAGCCAGCGTTTCGTGCGCATCTACCAGCAGATCGCCGCGGCTAATATCAATCTCGTCTTTCAGCACCAGCGTAACGGCTTCACCGGCACCGGCTTCTTCCAGATCCCCATCGAAGGTCACGATGCGGGCAATAGCCGACTCCACGCCCGACGGCAGCACTTTAACGCGTTGTCCCACCTTCACAGAGCCAGACGCGAGCGTGCCGGAGAAACCGCGGAAATCGAGGTTCGGGCGGTTAACATACTGCACCGGGAAACGCATTGGCTGCGTGTCGACTACGCGCTGAATGTCAACGGTTTCCAGCACTTCCAGCAGCGTTGGGCCGCTGTACCACGGTATGTTTGCGCTCTGGGACGCCACGTTATCGCCTTCCAGCGCGGACAGCGGCACAAAGCGAATGTCCAGATTACCCGGCAGCTGCTCGGCAAACGTCAGATACTCTTCACGAATGCGGTTGAAGATCTCTTCGCTGTAGTCAACGAGATCCATTTTATTTACCGCCACCACCAGGTGTTTGATCCCCAGCAGCGTAGAGATAAAGCTGTGACGACGCGTCTGATCCAGCACGCCTTTACGGGCATCGATCAACAGGATCGCCAGCTCGCAGGTCGAGGCGCCGGTTGCCATGTTACGGGTGTACTGCTCGTGGCCGGGAGTGTCGGCAATGATAAATTTGCGCTTTTCGGTAGAGAAATAACGGTAAGCCACGTCAATGGTGATGCCCTGCTCACGTTCAGCCTGCAGGCCGTCCACCAGTAAGGCCAGGTCAAGCTTTTCGCCCTGGGTACCATGACGTTTGCTGTCGTTATGCAGCGAAGAGAGCTGGTCTTCATAGATCTGGCGCGTATCGTGCAGCAGGCGGCCAATCAGGGTACTTTTCCCGTCATCAACGCTGCCGCAGGTCAGAAAGCGCAGCAGGCTTTTATGCTGTTGCGCGTGCAGATAGGCTTCAACACCGCCTTCATCAGCAATTTGTTGGGCAATAGTGGTGTTCATGGCGGCTCCTTAGAAATAACCCTGGCGTTTCTTCAGCTCCATGGAGCCTGACTGATCGCGGTCAATGACGCGACCCTGTCGCTCGCTGGTAGTCGACACCAGCATCTCTTCAATGATTTCCGGCAACGTCTGCGCGCTGGATTCCACCGCGCCAGTCAGCGGCCAGCATCCGAGGGTACGGAAACGCACCATCCGTTTCTTGATCACTTCACCCGGCTGCAGATCAATGCGATCGTCGTCAATCATCATCAGCATGCCGTCACGCTCCAGCACCGGGCGTTCAGCCGCCAGATACAACGGAACAATTTCAATATTTTCCAGATAGATATACTGCCAGATATCCAGCTCGGTCCAGTTAGAAAGCGGGAAGACACGAATGCTTTCCCCCTTGTTGATCTGGCCGTTGTAGTTGTGCCACAGCTCCGGGCGCTGGTTTTTCGGGTCCCAGCGGTGGAAGCGGTCGCGGAAGGAGTAAATGCGCTCCTTAGCACGGGATTTCTCTTCGTCACGGCGCGCGCCGCCGAAGGCCGCATCAAAACCGTATTTGTTCAGCGCCTGCTTCAGCCCTTCGGTTTTCATGATATCGGTGTGCTTCGCGCTACCGTGCACGAAGGGATTAATGCCCATCGCCACCCCTTCCGGGTTTTTATGTACCAGCAGTTCGCAGCCATAGGCTTTTGCCGTGCGGTCGCGGAACTCGTACATCTCACGAAATTTCCAGCCGGTATCGACATGCAGCAGCGGGAACGGCAGCGTCCCTGGATAAAATGCTTTACGCGCCAAATGCAGCATCACGCTGGAGTCTTTACCGATGGAGTACATCATCACCGGGTTAGCGAACTCGGCAGCCACTTCGCGGATAATATGGATGCTTTCCGCTTCGAGTTGCCGCAGGTGAGTCAGTCGTTTTTGGTCCATAACCGTTCCTTAAGCCAAAGTAATAACAGAAGAACCAAAGCCCTCTGTGTCGGTTGTGTGTTGGAACCAGGCAAGCGTGCTGTGGAGCTGCACAACTTCACCCACCACGATCAGGGCGGGCATTGGGGCGTTTTTCGCCAGGCTTGCAAGGTCTAGTAATGTGCCGATCGCAACATGCTGATCGACGCGGGTGCCGCGGGAAATCACGGCCACCGGCGTTGCGGGGTCACGACCGTGTTGAATAAGCTGCGCGCTGATGTCTGCCGCTTTCATCGTGCCCATGTAGATGGCAAGCGTCTGACGGCTCTGGGCCAGATGCGTCCAGTCAAACGGGGTGCTGTCGGCCTTATAATGGCCGGTCACAAAGGTCACGCTCTGGGCGAAATCGCGATGGGTGAGCGGAATACCGGCGTAGGCCGTCACTGCCGAGGCCGCCGTAATACCAGGAACCACCTGGAACGGTATGCCTGCCTGCGCTGCGGCCTGAAGCTCTTCGCCGCCACGACCAAAGATAAACGGATCGCCACCCTTCAGGCGCACCACGGTTTTGCCTGCTCTGGCGGCTGCGACCAGCATTTGATTGGTATCGTGCTGAGACACGGAGTGTTCGCCCGCGCGTTTTCCCACGCAAATCTGTTCTGCATCACGGCGGATCAGCTCGCGCACCCCTTCAGTCACCAGATGGTCATAGAACACCACATCGGCATCCTGCAACACCTGCAGGGCGCGTAGAGTCAGCAACCCCGCATCGCCCGGCCCCGCGCCAACCAGAATAATTTCACCGCCGCTGCTGCCTGGATTATCCAGCTCATCTTCCAGCAGTTTCTGCGCGGCCGTTTCATCCCCCGCCTGCATCAGGCTGGCAAAACGGCCGCGAAATACGCGCTCCCAGAAGCGACGGCGTTCCGTCACGCTGGTCAGGCGGGTTTTGAGATGACTGCGCCAGTAGCTGGCTTTTTCCGCCATGCGCCCGAGGCTTGTCGGCAACAGCGCTTCAATTTTCTCCCGCAGCACGCGCGCCAGCACCGGCGCGGTCCCCCCGGAGGAGATCGCCACCAGCAGCGGCGATCTGTCGACAATCGACGGAAAGATAAACGAGCATAGCGGCCGATCGTCCACCACGTTCACCAAACGGTGGCGGGCCTGCGCGGCGTCGGAGATCCGGCGATTAAGCTCGCGGTCTTCGGTGGCGGCAATCACCAGCACCACGCTGTCGATGAGTGATTCCTCAAACCCGGCTTCGCTGACGACCTGCACCTGCGCACCTGCGCGATCTAACAACGCGATTTTGCGATCGGCGATCTCACCCGTACCCACTACCAGTACAGGTCTGTCTTTAATCGCGGCAAATAAGGGCAGATAGTCCACAAGCAACAACTCACTAACAACCAGGAATAGTGGGACTATAGGGGGCGACTTAGAGCGAATGAAATTACGAATTGGAATGAGTAGTTACTCAATGGAATAACGCCCTGGTAAAGCAAATATCAAAAAGTGCTTAACACGCGAAATTTCGGGCATTTAAGAGCAATTCAAATTGTGTCTGCACGATCACAGTTTCATACTAAGCGGGTTAAAATTTTGCTCTGTTTTTAAGGACTCACTATGTTTTCCGCAACGCGCCACCGTATCGCGGCCCTGGCGCTCGGCGTTTGCTTTATCCTTCCGGCTCAGGCAAAAAATCAACCGTATGGTGAACTCGCCACGCAGCAGGCTCGGCATATCGCTACCGTCTTTCCTGGCCGCATGACCGGCACGCCAGCCGAGATGCTCTCTGCGGACTATATCCGCCAACAGTTTGCTGATATGGGCTACCAGAGCGATATCCGTTCGTTTCACAGCCGCTATATCTATACCTCACGCAATAAAACCAAAAACTGGCACAACGTGACCGGCAGCACGGTGATTGCCGCGCACGAAGGTAAAGCGGCCGAACAAATCATTATTTTGGCGCACCTGGATACCTTCGCCCCCCTGAACGATACCGATACCGATAATAACCTCGGCGGGCTGACGCTACAGGGAATGGACGATAACGCGGCAGGTCTGGGCGTAATGCTTGAGCTGGCCGACCGCATGAAGAATATCCCGACAAAATACGGAATACGCTTTATTGCAACCAGCGGTGAAGAAGAAGGAAAACTCGGCGCTGAGAATCTCCTGAAGCGCATGAGCGCCGAAGAGAAGAAGAACACGCTGCTGGTTATTAACCTCGATAACCTGATCGTCGGCGATAAGCTCTATTTCAATAGCGGGCAGAGTACCCCGAGCACCGTGCGGAAGCTGACGCGCGACCGGGCGCTGGCCATTGCTCGCAGTCAGGGCGTATTTGCGACTACCAACCCTGGCGGCAACCCGGATTACCCAAAAGGGACAGGCTGCTGTAACGACGGTGAAGTGTTCGATAAAGCCGGTATTCCGGTGTTGTACGTCGAGGCGACAAACTGGGGGCTTGGCAAAAAGGATGGTTATCAGCAACGCGCTAAATCGAAAGCTTTCCCGGACGGGACAAGCTGGCATGACGTCAGGCTGGATAATCAGCAGCACATTGATAGCGCGCTGCCGCAGCGGATTGAGCACCGCAGCCGCGACGTGGTGAAAATCATGCTGCCGCTGGTGAAGGAGCTGGCGAAAGCGGGGAAAGCGTAGTGTGGCCTGATGCCCTCTCCCCTTTGGGGAGAGGATTGGGGTGAGGGGTTGGATCGTTTTACCCTTCGTGCAACCCGCACTCGCGCTTGAGGCCAAAGAATCGCGTCTCTTCTTCCGCCATTCCCGGCTCCCACTTACGCGTGGTGTGGGTATCGCCCACCGACAGATAGCCCTGATCCCACAGCGGGTGGTACTTCAGCCCGTGCTTTTGCAGGTACTGGTAAACCGTGCGGTTATCCCAGTCGATAATCGGCAGCACCTTGAACACGCCGCGCTGTACCGCCAGAACCGGTAATGTTGCCCGGCTACCGGACTGCTCGCGGCGCAGACCCGCAAACCAGGTCTGGGCATTCAGTTCCTTTAGCGCCCGGTTCATCGGCTCAACTTTATTGATCTCATTGTATTTCTCAATACCATCAACCCCCTGCTCCCAGAGCTTGCCGTAGCGCGCTTCCTGCCAGGCCGCGCTTTGCTCCGCGCGGTAGACTTTCAGGTTCAGCTTGAGCTTATCCGTTAGCTCATCAATAAACTGGTAGGTTTCCGTGAACAGGTAGCCCGTATCGGTGAGGATCACCGGAATATCCGGACGTATTTGATTCACCAGATGCAAACTGACCGCCGCCTGGATGCCAAAGCTCGAGGAGAGCACATAGTCACCCGGCAAGTTTTCCAGCGCCCACGCGACACGCCCTTCGGCGTCCAGCTTTTCCAGCTGGGCGTTAGTTTCAGCCAACGCCAGAATACGTTCAATTTTCGGCAGCTCATTAAGGGCGTTTAGATCGAGTACGGACATAATTACCTCTCGTGGTTACTCCCAGAAATCCCTCGCGGGATCGAGCACCGGGCGAATAATGCCCGCGCGCACCGTAAAGTCGCCGAAGCCTTCACCCACTTCGCGCTCTTTCGCCCAGCGCCCGACAAGCTCGTCAACGGAATCGAGAATTTCCGGTTCCGTGATGTTCTCGCGATACATGCGTGGAATGCGCGTGCCCATGCGGTTCCCGCCAAGATGCACGTTGTAGCGGCCCGGCGCTTTCCCCACCAGACCCAGCTCTGCCAGCATCGCACGGCCGCAGCCGTTCGGGCAGCCCGTCACACGCATGACGATATGCTCTTCAGGCACGCCGTGTTTTTCCAGAATCGCTTCCACCTTATCGGTGAACGACGGCAGGAAACGTTCGGCCTCCGCCATCGCCAGGGGGCAGGTCGGGAACGACACGCAGGCCATTGAGTTTTCACGCTGCGGCTTCACCGCATTCATCAACCCATGATCGCGCGCCAGTTTCTCGATCTTCGCCTTCTGGCTTTCCGGCACACCGGCAACGATCAGGTTCTGGTTGGCGGTAATACGGAACTCGCCTTTGTGGATCTTAGCAATTTCCAGCAGACCGGTTTTAAGCGGACGTTCCGGATAATCCAGAATACGGCCGTTTTCAATAAACAGCGTCAGGTGCCATTTATTGTCGATGCCTTTTACCCAGCCGATACGATCGCCGCGGCCGGTGAATTCGTAAGGGCGGATCGGCTCAAATTTGATCCCCGCACGACGTTCCACTTCTTCTTTAAACGTCTCAACGCCTACGCGCTCCAGGGTGTATTTGGTTTTCGCGTTCTTACGGTCGGTACGGTTGCCCCAGTCGCGCTGGGTCGTCACTACCGCTTCCGCTACGGCCAGCGTGTGCTCAAGCGGCAGGAAGCCGAACTCGCTCGCGGTGCGGGCATAGGTTTTCTTGTTGCCGTGCTCAATGGAGAGGCCGCCGCCCACCAGCAGGTTAAAGCCGATCAGCTTGCCGTTTTCCGCAATCGCCACAAAGTTCATATCGTTGGCGTGCAGATCGATATCGTTTTGCGGCGGGATCACCACCGTGGTTTTGAACTTACGCGGCAAATACGTCTGGCCGAGGATCGGTTCTTCATCCGTGGTGGCAACCTTTTCCTGATCGAGCCAGATCTCAGCATACGCGCGGGTGCGCGGCAGCAGGTGCTCGGAGATCTTCTTCGCCCATTCGTACGCTTCTGCGTGCAGTTCGGACTCATACGGGTTCGACGTACAGAGCACGTTACGGTTCATGTCGTTAGCGGTCGCCAGCGCGTCCAGCCCGACCGAGTGCAGCATCTGGTGTACCGGCTTCACGTTTTTCTTCAGAATGCCGTGGAACTGGAAGGTCTGACGGTTAGTCAGACGGATGCTGCCATAAATGGTGTTGTCATGGGCGAACGTGTCGATCGCCTGCCACTGTTTGGTGGTAATGATCCCTCCCGGCAGACGGCAGCGCAACAGCATCGCGTGGCGCGGCTCGAGCTTCTGTTCAGCGCGTTCGGCGCGGATGTCGCGGTCGTCCTGCTGGTACATACCGTGGAAACGGATCAGCAAAAAGTTATCGCCTTTGAAACCGCCGGTCAGACCGTCATTCAAATCTTCGGCAATGGTGCCGCGCAGGTAGTTGCTCTCTACCTTCATGCGCTCGGCATCAGTCAGTTTGCCTTCGACCACCAGTGGGCCAGGATGTTTTTCGCTCATTAGTAGACATCTCGCTGATAACGGCGCTCAACGCGCAGCTCACTTAAAAATTCATCCGCCGTTTCGGCATCCATGGCACCGAATTCGGCAATCACGTCCAGCAATGCCTGCTCAACGTCTTTCGCCATGCGATTGGCGTCGCCGCAGACATAAATGTGGGCACCATCATTGATCCAGCGCCACAGCTCTGCACCCTGTTCGCGCAGTTTGTCTTGTACGTATATTTTTTGTTTCTGGTCACGGGACCAGGCCAGATCGAAGCGCGAAAGCACGCCTTCTTTAACGTAGCGCTGCCACTCAACCTGGTAGAGGAAATCTTCAGTAAAGTGCGGGTTGCCGAAGAAGAGCCAGTTCTTACCCGACGCGTCATCTGCCGCACGCTGCTGCATGAATGAACGGAACGGCGCAATGCCGGTGCCCGGACCTATCATGATGACCGGCGTTTCCGGGTTCGCTGGCAGGCGGAAGTTGTCGTTGTGCTCGATAAAGACGCGCACTTCGCCCTCTTCCTCAACACGATCGGCCAGGAAACCGGATGCCCCGCCCGTGCGGGCACGGCCTTCGATGTCATAACGCACTGCACCCACGGTAATGTGCACTTCGCTCTCCACTTCGGCCTGCGAAGAGGCAATGGAGTACAGGCGCGGCGTGAGCGGACGCAGCAGACCGATAAGCGCGTCAGCATCCAGCTGTGAGGGAGAGAAACGCACCATATCGACAATGGGGGTTGTCGCCGCATAATGTTGCAGCTTCGCCTTGTCGCCAACCAGCGGCAGCAGCGATTCACTGCGGGTTAAAGTGGCGTAATTCTCGACGATATTCGCGGTATTGACCGTTAACTCGAAATGCCACTGCAGCGCTTCAGAAAGCGGCTGCGTTTTGCCTTCCACGCTGACCTGCTCGTCGCCCTTCAGCCACAGCAGTTCGACCAGCTCTTTAACCAGCGCGGGATCGTTTTGATACCACACGCCCAAGGCATCGCCAGGCTGATAGCGCAGACCGGAGTCGCCAAGGTCAATTTCAATGTGGCGCACGTCTTTTTCAGAGTCGCGACCCGTAATTTTCTGGTTAACCGCCAGGCTCGCCGTCAGCGGAGCCTCTTTGGTGTACGGGCTGGTATGAACATCATTTACGGCACCCGTCGCGGCAATCGCGGCCTGAGCAGTGCTTGCTTTCGGCACACGCGCTTTCAGCACGTCAACCACGCGCGCACGCCATTCCGCGGCGGCAGTCTGGTATTCCACATCCGCATCGACGCGGTCTAACAGGCGTTCCGCGCCCAGTTCCGCCAGCTTGCTGTCGAAATCTTTACCGGACTGGCAGAAGAATTCATAGGAGGTATCGCCCAGACCAAACACGGCAAAAGCGGTGTTCTCCAGTTTTGGCGCTTTTTTCGAGAACAAGAACTTATGCAGCGCTACCGCTTCTTCAGCTGGTTCACCTTCGCCCTGCGTTGAGGCAACAACCACCAGCAGTTTTTCTGACGCAATTTGCTTAAATTTATAATCCCCGGCATTGACCAGGTTCACGTTCAGCTTGGCTGCAAGCAGGTCATCACGCAGCGCTTCCGCAACGCGGCGAGCGTTGCCCGTCTGCGAGGCAGAAATAAGCGTGATGGTCGGGATCTCAACGCCAGCAGAGGCGGAAGCAACGGCTCCCGGCTGTTGGTTAAGCATTCCCCAGAAATAGCCAGAGACCCAGGCAAGCTGGGTGGGCGAAAAATCAGTAGTGGCCGCCTGTAGGCGCGCCAGTTGCTCCGGGTTTAGGGGAAGCAAATTAGTCGGTGGGGCCTGTGTTGTCATGCGTCGTTATGTTCCAGTAGCAAAGCGGAATTTATGCAAAAAGACCAAACTAGAGATAAGGTTAACGGCGGGGATAATAACAATTAAAGAAGGGATGGAAATAATAAATAACCAAATGAACTAACCTGTTTTAGTTATCGTTCTTAACGATAAAACCGGTTAACTAATGCATTGAAATTTAAATATAAAAATCTAAAACTGGCGTCGTTATTCCACCAGCCTCATTCATAGCCGTTTTAGTTAATGCTAAAAATTGTGCTTTCCGGTACTATGCGGCGGTTTTTTCCGCATTACTGAGAGCTATGATGTCCACCACACTGTTTAAAGATTTCACCTTCGAAGCCGCCCACCACCTTCCGCATGTCCCAGAAGGGCATAAATGTGGCCGCCTGCATGGGCACTCATTTATGGTGCGTCTTGAAATCACCGGTGAAGTCGATCCGCATACCGGTTGGATCATGGACTTTGCCGAGCTGAAGGCCGCCTTCAAGCCAACCTACAATCGTCTGGATCACTACTATCTGAATGACATCCCGGGTCTTGAAAACCCAACCAGCGAAGTGCTGGCGAAATGGATTTGGGATCAGATGAAACCGCTGGTGCCGCTGCTCAGCGCAGTGATGATCAAAGAGACCTGCACGGCAGGCTGCGTGTATCGCGGAGAGTAAAAAAAGCCCGGTCTACACCGGGCTTTTTTATTATGCGATGTTGAGATATTTGTGCGTCTGCATCGACAGCCGCCAGTTGCGGGCGATACAGGTTTCAATGCACAGACGCGTAGCGTCCTCTTTCTGGCTGATTGGCTGCAGGGCAATCACGCGCTGCTTTTCATCCGTCAGCGTCGCCAGCAGCTCGTCCAGCGCTTCGATATCACGCACGCGTCCTACCGGATGTTTAATCTCGTCTGCACGTTCCAGCGCCTGGGAAAGTACGTCGTAACCGCCGCGCATGTTCACTTTTGGCGATACCGTCACCCAGGTTGCATGCGAGCAGCGTACCTCATGCGTGCCGCTGGTTTCGATTTGGCAGCTATAGCCGTTCTTTTCAAGCAGCTCGGTCAGCGGGGTGAGGTCGTGAATGCACGGCTCACCGCCGGTGATCACCACGTGGCGCGCCGTCCATCCCTGACGACCAACGATCGCCAGCAGATCTTCTGCGCTACCCGCGCCCCATTTATCGCTCTCTTTGGTTTTAGCCAGAATGCTAAACAGCGACACTTCCCGATCTGCGAGTTTATCCCACGTATGTTTGGTATCACACCAGGCACAGCCAACCGGGCATCCCTGTAAACGAATAAAAATAGCGGGAACGCCGGTAAAGTAACCCTCGCCTTGCAGGGTCTGGAACATCTCGTTAATCGGGTACTGCATAGTCATCTCAGTAAAGGGGATAAACGATAAGTATCGCAGATCCCCGCCGGATGATCATGCTCCATCGGTGCTTTGCGCGCCAATCGCCGCCATAAACCGTTCAGTAATTTGCTGGGGACGGGTAATAGCGCCGCCGACGACAACCGTATGCGCGCCCAGCGTCAGACACCTGGCCGCCCGTTCGGGCGTGTCCACGTTGCCTTCGGCAACCACGGGAACCGTAACGGCTGCCAGCACCGCCTGCAGAAACTCGCAGTCATTATCAGGCAGGGCACGGCCCGCGGTTTCCGCCGTATAGCCATAAAGCGTGGTTCCGACACAATCAAAACCTAGCGCCTGCGCCGTCGCGGCTTCGTCCACGGAGGAAATATCCGCCATTAGCAGCACTGAGGGATATCGTGAGCGAATGTGCGCAACCAGGGTGCCCAGGGGTTCACCGCCTGGGCGTTCCCGCGCCGTCGCGTCAAGGGCAATGATGTCCGGAGAGACGGTCATGAGCTCATCCACTTCTTTCATCGTCGCGGTAATAAACACGTCGCTATCGGGGTAATCCCGCTTGATGATGCCGATAACAGGCAACGATACTTGCTGTTTAATGGCCTCGATATCCACCACGCTGTTGGCGCGAATGGCGGCGGCCCCGCCCTGTGCCGCCGCCAGCGCCATTCGCGACATGATAAACGGGCTGTGCAACGGTTCGTTTTCCAGCGCCTGACAGGAGACGACCAGTTTTCCCTTCAGGTTATCCAGTACAGTTTTCATTACGATAAGATCTCTTCCACTTCGTTTTTGATAATCGTGACGTGAGGGCCATAAATGACCTGCACACCGTTACCGCGCACGATAACGCCGCGCGCGCCGGTGGCTTTCAGCGCCGCCTCATTCACTTTGCTGCCGTCTTTGACCGTGACGCGAAGACGCGTGGCGCAGCAATCCACCTCTTCCAGGTTGTCTTTTCCGCCTAATCCGGCGATCACCGCCACCGCGCGTTCGCTTTGCGGGAGGGTAACCTCGTCAGCCACCGCCTCCTTTTCACGACCCGGCGTGGCGAAATCGAAGCGATTAATCAGGTAGCGGAACGTGAAGTAGTACAGGAAGAACCACGGCACGCCGACCAGCGGAACGAACATCCAGTGAGTTTTGGCCTCACCCTGTAAAATGCCGAACAGCACGAAGTCGATAAAACCGCCGGAGAAGGTTTGTCCGATGGTGATATGCAGCATGTGCGCGAGCATGAATGCCAGCCCGTCAAACAGCGCATGAATGACGTAGAGCACCGGCGCAACAAACAAAAAGGAGAATTCGATGGGCTCGGTAATCCCCGTCAGGAATGACGTTAATGCCGCAGAGAGCAGCAGCCCGGCAACGCGTTTTTTGTTTTCGGGTTTTGCCGTGTGATACATCGCCAGACACGCCCCGATCAGGCCAAACATCATCGTAATAAAGCGCCCGGACATGAAACGTGACGTGCCTTCATAGAACTGACGCGTGGTGGGATCGGCCAGCTGGGCGAAGAAGATTCGCTGCGTACCTTCAACAAGGTGACCGTTGACAATCTCACTGCCCCCGAGCGCGGTGGTCCAAAAAGGCAGATAGAAGATGTGGTGCAAACCAAACGGGCCAAGCATGCGTAAAATGAAGCCGTACAGCAGCGTCCCCAGATAGCCGGTGGCATCCACCAGCCCACCCAGACCAAAAATCAGCTTCTGGAAATGCGGCCAGACCACGGTCATTGCGGCACCGACGAGTATCGCCGCCAGAGAGCTGATGATGGGAACAAAGCGTGAGCCGCCAAAGAACCCGAGAAACTGCGGAAGCGCAATTTTATTAAACCGATGATGGAGCGTGCAGGTCACCAGTCCAATCACCACGCCGCCAAACACGCCGGTTTCCAGCGTCTGAATACCCAGCGTCATGCCCTGCCCCACGGCACCCGGATTCTCATGTGCCAGTTTGCCGGTGAGGATCAGCAGCGCGTTGATGGTGGCATTCATCACCAGAAATGCGAGTAACGCCGCCAGCCCAGCCGTGCCCTTATCGCTTTTTGCCAGCCCAACGGCCACGCCAACCGCAAACAGCACCGAGAGGTTCGCAAAAACGATTGACCCTGCGCTGCTCATAATGGTGAAAATCGCCTGCAGCCAGCCCACATCTAAAAACGGATAAGCCGTTAGCGTATTGGGATTTGATAACGCGCCGCCGATCCCCAGCAGCAAACCTGCCGCAGGCAACACGGCGATAGGCAACATAAAGGACTTGCCAAAGCGCTGCGCTTTTTCAAACCATCCGCCCGAAGACGCCCCACTGAACATTTGCATCATTTTTTCATCTCCCCATTTAATGATGAAAATTTTTACCATATAAATTACAAATAGTGAAAATTATCATCAAAAACCAGGAAGCCGATCATACTTTTTCAAAATGACTGGCATCTTTCCCCCGCTTTCCGCCACACTAGGCGCAGAGAAACACATTAAGGACCTGGCATGTCGGATCATGAAAATCTGCTGCTGAAGCTCCGCCAGGAGGCTTCCGGCTACAGCCCAACACAACAAAAACTTGGCGAGTTTGTCCTCAACGATCCTGCCCGTGTGCTCTACCTGACGATCACGGAACTGGCGCGCGAGAGCCACACCAGCGAGGCCAGCGTAACGCGTCTTTGCCGCACGCTGGGCTGCAAGGGCTATAACGAATTTAAAATGGCGCTTGCGCTGGACATTCAGCAGGGCCAGCCCGCGCGTCAGGCGGGGGATGAAATTGATAACGTCGTGGATGAGTCGGTGCAGGCTTTGCAGGATACCGCCAGACTTCTCGACCGCGCGCTGCTTGAAAAGGCCGCGCTGGCGCTGCATCAGGCGCAGTCGGTTCAGATTTACGGTGTTGCGGCCAGCGCGATCCTCGGGGAATATCTGCACTACAAGCTGCTGCGGCTGGGCAAACCCGCTCAGCTGTTTAGCGATATGCACCGCGCGGCCATGAACGCGACAACACTTTCCAAAGAGACGCTCGTCGTGGCCATCTCCAGCTCCGGTTCAACGCGGGATTTGCTCCACGTGGTGAAACTGGCCCGCAAGCGCGGCGTTAAGATCCTGGCCCTTAGCAATACGCCCCGCAGCCCGCTGGCGTCACTGAGCGACATGCAGCTGGTGGCCGCTAAACCAGAGGGGCCGCTGAACGCAGGTGCGCTCAATGCCAAAGTTGGGGTCATGCTCCTGATCGAGCTGCTGACCACGTCCATGATTGCGCTGGACGGCCATTACGGTGACGTTAGCCAGCGCACCGCCAGCGCCACGCTTCCTCTGTTGCTCTGAAAACCCTTCGCAGGCTAAATAAAATAGCCTGCGGTTAATGTGGTCTTGTTTTATTTAAGCGTTGTTTAAATTATTTATCCGGTAAATGTTTGATGTAACTAAGCATTATATTTTTTACATTTTGAATTACGTTAAACAGGTAGGTTATCAGCTTAAAAATAGTTAAAAAACAATGTGTTAAAATAATAATCTTAATAAATTGAATTTTTCCCCTACCTGTAATGTCCAATATCTCCACCTGATTTCCTTCCCTTAAAATAAGCTTAAGACGCTGACCGTTTCGGCGTTTTATTATTTAAATACCGTTTACTTTCACCCGCCTACAATCCGCCTCATCAATCATGATAAGGCGGTATTAATGAAAACGTTATTGATTACAGGCGTGACTGGATTTCTGGGCGGTGCAGTACTCGAAAATATCCTCAACGGCGATGAGCCCGTAAGGTTGCTTCTGCTTGCGCGCGCCGACGGCCCGCAAAAAGGGCTAGAGCGCGTGAAAGAGAATATGCGTAAATTCAATGTGCATGAGAAAAGGCTATCCGCGCTAAACGTAGAGGATGTCCTTATCGGCGATTTGAGCCAGCCGGAAGCATTTCTGAACGACCCGCGTCTGGAGCAGGTAACGCATGTTCTCAACTGTGCGGCAGTTGCGTCATTTGGAAATAACCCGCTCATCTGGAAAGTGAATGTCGAAGGTACGCTTGCATTAGCCCGCCGGATGGAGCGAGTTGCCGGCCTGCAGTGTTTCCTACACGTGGGTACGGCCATGTCCTGTACGCCCGAGCAAGATTCTCTGGTCGCTGAAAGCGCAGAGTTTAGAGAGAACGCCGAGCATCTGGTGGAATACACGTATTCAAAATCCGCCATCGAACAGTTGATGCGTCAGCACTGCCCGGCACTCCCGTTACTTATCGCCCGTCCTTCCATCGTCGTCGGCCATACCCGCCACGGCTGTACGCCATCCAGCAGTATTTTCTGGGTATTTAGCATGGGTCTGATGCTGCAGAAATTTATGTGTTCGATGGAAGATCGGATAGATGTTGTTCCGGTGGACTACTGCGCCGACGCATTGCTCATGCTGCTGTACAGCGACGCGCGTGCTGGCGAAGTGGTGCATATTTCTGCCGGAGAAGAGAACAGCGTTCGTTTTGCGGATATTGATAATGCAATGGCACAGGCGCTGGAGAAAGCTCCCGTCGGTGATAAATATGCCCAGGTGAGCTACGAAACCCTGGTGAGAATGCGCCGCGAACTCAAGACGATTTTTGGCCCGTGCAACGAACGGTTGATGCTAAAGGCAATGCGTTTATACGGTGCTTTCGCCACGCTGAACGTGCGTTTTAGCAACGAAAAGCTGCTGAGCATGGGAATGCCTAAACCCCCGCGCTTTACGGACTATATCGCCCGCTGCGTACAGACGACCCAGGGGCTGACCATACCGGAACAGATGGCGGTCGACTTCAAATAGGCAAAAAAAATGCCAGTCGTTCGACTGGCATTTTCATTTCAAGGGCTTAGGCGATTATGCCTGGCCTTTGATCTCTTTAAGACCGTTGTATGGTGCTTTTTCGCCCAGCGCTTCTTCGATACGAATCAGCTGGTTGTATTTAGCAACACGATCGGAACGGCTCATAGAACCGGTTTTGATCTGGCCTGCAGCGGTACCAACAGCCAGGTCAGCGATGGTAGCGTCTTCAGTTTCGCCTGAACGGTGAGAGATAACCGCGGTGTAGCCAGCGTCTTTCGCCATTTTGATCGCAGCCAGAGTTTCGGTCAGAGAACCGATCTGGTTGAATTTGATCAGGATGGAGTTAACGATGCCTTTCTCGATACCTTCTTTCAGGATCTTGGTGTTGGTTACGAACAGATCGTCACCAACCAGCTGGATTTTGTCGCCCAGTACTTTAGTCTGGTATGCGAAACCATCCCAGTCAGATTCGTCCAGACCGTCTTCGATAGAAACGATTGGATACTGTTTGCTCAGGTCTTCCAGGAAGTGAGTGAACTCTTCAGAGGTGAACGCTTTGTTGCCTTCGCCAGCCAGAACGTATTTGCCGTCTTTGTAGAATTCAGACGCTGCACAGTCCATTGCCAGGGTGATATCTTTGCCCAGCTCGTAACCTGCTGCTTTAACCGCTTCAGCGATAACAGCCAGTGCTTCTGCGTTAGAACCCAGGTTTGGCGCATAGCCACCTTCGTCACCAACAGCAGTGTTCATACCTTTAGCTTTCAGAACTTTAGCCAGGTTGTGGAACACTTCAGAACCCATACGTACTGCTTCTTTCAGGGATTTCGCGCCAACTGGCTGAATCATGAATTCCTGAATATCAACGTTGTTGTCTGCGTGCTCACCACCGTTGATGATGTTCATCATTGGTACAGGCATGGAGTATTTGCCTGGGGTGCCGTTCAGTTCAGCGATGTGCTCGAACAGTGGCATACCTTTCGCAGCAGCAGCCGCTTTGGCGTTCGCCAGGGAAACTGCCAGGATTGCGTTCGCACCGAAGTTAGATTTGTTTTCAGTACCGTCCAGATCGATCATGATCTTGTCGATGCCAGCCTGGTCTTTGGCGTCTTTGCCAAGGATTGCCTGAGCAATAGGACCGTTTACCGCGCCAACAGCTTTCAGTACGCCTTTGCCCATGAAGCGGGATTTGTCGCCATCGCGCAGTTCCAGCGCTTCGCGGGAACCAGTAGAAGCACCAGATGGAGCCGCTGCCATACCGACGAAACCACCTTCCAGGTGAACTTCAGCTTCAACGGTCGGGTTACCACGGGAGTCGATGATTTCACGACCGATGACTTTAACGATTTTGGACATTAGATTTTCCTCAGTACAAGTTAAACTAAAACTCCAGACAAACAACGCGTACCGAGGGTACGCGCTGCCGTTCTAACTTTTTTTACTTCGCCTGACGCTTCTGGTAATCGCTAGCGGCCTTCACAAAGCCAGCAAACAGCGGATGCCCATCACGTGGCGTTGAAGTAAATTCCGGGTGGAATTGACAGGCAACGAACCACGGATGGTTAGGCACCTCAATGATCTCGACTAACTGATCATCCCCGGAACGGCCCGCAACACGCAGACCCGCAGCTTCAATTGGTTTCAACAACATGTTGTTGACTTCATAGCGGTGACGATGGCGCTCGGTGATGGTTTGCTCGCCGTACAGCTGGCGAACCACACTATCGTCGGACAGCTGGCAGGCCTGTGCGCCAAGACGCATAGTGCCACCCAGATCGCTCTTCTCGGTACGGACTTCGACGTTACCTTCTTCGTCGCGCCATTCAGTGATAAGCGCCACTACAGGGTACTTACAGTCTGGCACAAATTCCGTAGAGTTCGCGTTTTCCATTCCCGCTACGTTGCGCGCAAATTCGATCAGCGCAACCTGCATACCCAGACAAATGCCGAGGTATGGAATATTGTTTTCACGCGCAAAGCGTGCGGTGGCGATCTTGCCTTCTACCCCACGGTAGCCGAAGCCGCCAGGGATAAGGATAGCATCCAGATCTTTCAGAATTTCGACGCCACGTGTTTCAACATCCTGCGAATCGATAAGCTTGATGTTCACGGAGACGCGGTTCTTCAGACCGCCATGTTTCAGCGCTTCGATAACTGACTTATAGGCATCCGGCAGTTCAATGTACTTGCCAACCATACCAATAGTCACTTCGCCTGCCGGGTTAGCTTCTTCGTAAATAACCTGTTCCCATTCAGACAGGTTAGCTTCCGGACAGTTCAAGCTGAATCGTTTACAAATATAATCGTCCAGGCCCTGTGATTTCAACAGGCCCGGGATTTTATAAATGGAATCGACGTCTTTCATTGAAATAACGGCTTTTTCAGGCACGTTACAGAACAATGCAATTTTCGCACGTTCGTTCGCTGGAACAGCGCGATCGGAACGGCAAACCAAGATATCTGGCTGAATACCAATGGAGAGCAGCTCTTTCACAGAGTGCTGGGTCGGTTTGGTTTTCACCTCGCCTGCGGCCGCCATGTAAGGCACCAGCGTCAGGTGCATGAACAGCGCATGTTCACGGCCAATATCAACCGCCAGCTGACGAATCGCTTCGAGGAATGGCAAGGACTCGATATCACCTACAGTACCGCCGATCTCAACCAGCACAACATCGTGGCCTTCGCCACCCGCAATGATGCGTTCTTTGATTGCGTTAGTGATGTGCGGGATAACCTGTACGGTTGCACCCAGGTAGTCACCGCGACGCTCTTTACGCAGAACGTCAGAGTAAATACGGCCTGTCGTAAAGTTGTTACGACGGGTCATTTTGGTGCGGATGAAACGCTCGTAGTGGCCAAGATCCAGATCGGTTTCAGCGCCGTCTTCAGTAACGAACACTTCCCCGTGTTGGATTGGGCTCATGGTGCCAGGATCGACGTTGATGTACGGATCCAGTTTCATCATGGTCACATTGAGGCCACGGGCTTCAAGAATGGCTGCGAGGGAGGCTGCGGCAATGCCTTTACCCAGAGAGGATACGACCCCGCCGGTCACAAAAATATAGTTCGTTGTCATGCTGAACCTGAGAAGTTAGGGTGAAACGATGGAATAACCAGGACGGGAAAGTAGTATACCCGAACACGGCGAGCGCCACAAACTTTCATTCTCCGTCTCCTTTCCAGGCAATGACAAACATAAGGAGTGAGAAAATAGCCCCTTTTGGGTAAATGTTTTTGACGCAAATCAAGCGCTTGTCATTTAAAAAATCACACAAATTGCGCTTGATCGCAAAATTCCGTTAGAGATCAGATTCCTGGCGTTTTACTTCCTGCCAGACTTCTTCCATGGCATCGAGGTCAATACCGGTCATTTCCAGGCCGCGTGAAGCCACAATCCGCTCCACTTCGCGAAAACGTCGCTCAAACTTAATGTTCGCTTTTTGCAGGGCGGTTTCCGCTTTTACACCCAGGTGGCGCGAAAGATTGACGGTCGCGAATAGCAAATCGCCCATTTCTTCTTCCAGTTTTGCTTCATCCACGACCACCTGCTGTGCTTCGTGCATGACTTCGTCGATCTCTTCATGCACTTTGTCCAGCACCGGGCCAAGAGAGGTCCAGTCAAAACCTACAGTGGAGCAACGTTTCTGGATTTTATGCGCACGCATCAGTGCAGGCAGGTTCAGCGGGATGTCGTCAAGCGCAGAGTGCTGGGATTTTTCAGCACGTTCCGCACTCTTAATTTGTTCCCAGCGCGTCAGCACTTCCGCGCTATTGCCTGCGGTAGCGTCGCCAAAGATATGCGGATGACGGCGTTCCAGCTTGTCGCTGATGGCTGCACAGATATCGTCAAAATTAAAGCGCCCATCTTCCTGTGCCATCTGGGCATAGAACACCACCTGGAAAAGCAGGTCACCCAGTTCGCCGCGCAGGTCGTCGAAATCCTCGCGCGAAATGGCGTCCAGCACTTCGTAGGTCTCTTCGAGGGTGTACGGCGCGATGGTGGCAAACGTCTGCTCTTTGTCCCACGGACAGCCGTTTTCAGGGTCGCGCAGGCGTTTCATTATGCCGAGCAGGCGGTCGATTTGAGTCATAATGCTTTCCTGATAAAAAAGAAGTGCCGGGAGGCGTTTCCGCCCTACCCGGCCGACAGAAGAGTGTGTTAACCGCCGTGCAAACGCCGCGCGTCAATCACATCCGGCACCTGGTTCAGTTTGCCAAGCACGCGGCCCAGCACCTGCAGGTTGTAGATTTCAATGGTCATATCAATCGTAGCGAGCTGCTCGCGGGTATCGCTGCGGCTGGCGACGCCCAGCACGTTGACCTTCTCATTGGCGAGAATGGTCGTGATATCGCGCAGCAGACCGCTTCGGTCGTTTGCCGTAACGCGCACGACCAGCGAGTAACCGGCAGAGTAGCTCTCTCCCCAGACCGCTTCTACGATACGTTCCGGCGCGTGCGATTGCAGTTCAGCAAGCTGGTCACAGTCGGCGCGGTGAATGGAAATCCCGCGCCCTTGCGTAATGAAACCAACGATGTCATCCCCCGGGATCGGCTGGCAACAGCGGGCAATGTGGTGCATCAGATTACCCACCCCTTCCACCACAACGCGACCATTGTCTTTGCTGCGCTGCTGCGGGGCATAGGTTTTCTGCTGCAGCTGTTTCAGCGCCGCCGCATCCTGCTCTGCCGCGCTCGGCTTGTTAAACTGCGCCTGCAGGAAGTTCACCATCTGATTCAGACGGATATCACCGCCGCCAATCGCTGCCAGGAGCTCATCAAGCTCGTTAAAGTTGTAGCGTGGCAGCAGCTGCTTCTCTGCTTCCTTCAGGTTTATGCCGATACGTTCCAGCTCGTCGTCCAAGATCTGGCGACCCGCGAGGATGTTCTTGTCACGATCCTGCTTACGGAACCAGGCGTGAATTTTTGAGCGTCCGCGGCTGGTGGTGACGTAGCCCAGGTTCGGGTTCAGCCAGTCGCGGCTTGGGTTTGGCTGCTTCTGGGTGATAATTTCAATCTGGTCGCCCATCTGCAGCTGATAGGTGAACGGTACGATGCGCCCGCCAATCTTCGCGCCAATGCAGCGGTGGCCTACATCGCTGTGGATATGGTAGGCAAAATCGAGCGGCGTTGAGCCTGCAGGCAGGTCAACAACGTCGCCTTTTGGCGTAAAGACGTAGACCCGGTCATCAAAGACCTGACTGCGCACTTCATCAAGCAATTCGCCGGAGTCGGCCATCTCTTCCTGCCACGCAATCAGCTTGCGAAGCCAGGCAATACGGTCTTCATGGCCAGAGCGTGCTCCGCTGGACGTACCTTCTTTGTATTTCCAGTGCGCGGCGACGCCGAGTTCGGCATCCTCGTGCATCTGTTTGGTGCGGATCTGAATTTCTACCGTTTTGCCGCCCGGGCCAAGCACCACGGTATGAATAGACTGGTAGCCGTTAGGTTTCGGGTTCGCGACGTAGTCATCGAATTCATCCGGCAAATGACGGAAGTGAGTGTGTACTATCCCCAGCGCGGCGTAGCAGTCCTGCAGACGTTCCGCCACGATACGCACGGCGCGCACGTCGAACAGCTCGTCAAAGGCGAGATGTTTCTTCTGCATTTTGCGCCAGATGCTGTAGATATGTTTCGGCCGACCGTACACTTCAGCGCGCACATTCTCTTCTTTCATCGACTGGCGTAACCCGCCAACAAATTCATCGATGTAGTGTTCGCGGTCAATTCTGCGCTCATGCAGCAGCTTCGCAATGCGCTTGTACTCTGCCGGATGCAGATAACGGAAACAGTAATCTTCCAGTTCCCATTTCAGCTGGCCGATCCCTAAGCGGTTCGCCAGTGGAGCATAAATATTGGTACACTCTTTGGCGGCCAGCACGCGCTCGTCTTCCGGCGCATCTTTCACTTCACGCAGGTGCGCAATACGCTCCGCCAGCTTGATGACCACGCAGCGGAAATCATCCACCATCGCCAGCAGCATCCGGCGCACGTTATCAACCTGTTCGGAGGAGACGGAATCCGTTTGCGCGGCTTTGAGCTGACGGATGGCGGCCATATCCCGCACGCCGTGAATAAGCGCCACCACGGGCTGCCCTACGCTTTCTCGCAGCACATCTTCAGTGACCACCTCTGCATCAGCAAGCGGGAACAGAAGCGCGGCCTGCAGCGTTTCGATATCCATGTTTAACGTGGATAAAATCTCCACCATTTCAATGCCGCGCCACAGCAGCAGTTCGGCGTCCGTGTGCCCTTGCGTTGTGCGCAGACAGTAGGCCCAGGTTTCGGTTAAGCGTTCACACGACTGCTGGCTGGAAATCCCCAGACTTGCGATCCATTTTTGTGGGTCAAACTCACCAGCTTTATTAAGATGTGCACTTCTTACCGCAACCATCGTCCTCTCCTTTAGGGACCAGGGCCTGTCGAAGTCGACAAGCCAAATTCATTAGATGTGCTCGAACAACACCATCGATTCCAGATGACCAGTGTGCGGGAACATGTCCAGCATTGCCAGACGCTGAATCTGGTAACCCGCACCCGTTAATGCCTCGCTGTCCCTGGCAAGCGTCGCCGGGTTACAGGAAACATAGACCACGCGCTTAGGGGCGAGTTTAATAATATGCTGCATCACGCCCGGCGCGCCTGCGCGCGCCGGATCCAACAAGATTTTGTCAAAGCCCTGCTTCGCCCACGGCTGTTGAGTGACATCATCCTCAAGATTTTGATGAAAGAATGTCACATTTTGCAAGCCGTTCTGTTGAGCGTTCTCCTGCCCTTTAGCCACCAGCGCCTCAACGCCTTCCACGCCGACCACGCTTGCCGCTTTCTGGGCCAATGGCAGAGTGAAATTGCCCATACCGCAAAACAAATCTAGCACCCGATCGGTGGGCTGGATATCCAACCACGCCAGCGCGTTCTCAATCATCTGTTGGTTCACGCCGTCATTCACCTGGATAAAATCTCGCGGGCTGAACGTTAAGCGTAGCCCGTTTGACGCATACCAGGGAGTTTCTCCCGTTAGCTGCTCAAGTATCTCGCTTTGTGGTGCGAGGAAAAGCGCAAGCTCGTGTGAATGCGAAAAGCGTTCCAGTTTTTCTCGATCTTTTTTCGACAGCACAGCCGTATGTCGCAGCACCATCAGCGGGCCGCTATTGGCAAGGACCAGTTCGACATGTCCCAGATGGCGAGCCCCTTCCAGTGAAGAGAGGCACGCGCGCACGTCAGGGAGCAATGCCTCAAGCTGGGGCACCAAAATGGGGCACTGCTTGATATCAACGATGTCACTGGAGCCGGCTTTACGAAACCCCATCTCCAGAGACGCTGTTTTGGGCTGGTAGCTTAGGCTTAAGCGCGCGCGACGACGGTAGCCCCAGGGTTTATCCGCGATAATATCGTTAACATCATGTTTGATAAGACGGGCCAAGGCACGGCTTTTGCTGTCTTGCTGAAGGGTGACGCTCGCATGCTGCTGCTGACAGCCACCGCACACGCCAAAGTGCGGACAACGCGGAACGGCGCGTTCGGGGCTATCATTCAGACGACGTTTCACCTGAGCACGGGCATACTGACGTTTATCGTCGGTTAGCGTAATTTCTGCTCGTTCTGATGGCAGCAAACCTGTTATAAACAATGCCTTACCATTATGACGCGCCACCCCCTGACCAAAAGGATCGAGGTCTGTAGCTTCAACAGTTATGATCTGACGCGTCGTCACGCGTCGCTTTGGAGAGTAGAATTGCGCCATTGCCGAGATTTTTCTCACATAAACATAATTAGCCTAATTGTCCCATAACGGAACTCCATGACCAACTACAGCCTGCGTGCGCGCATGATGATTTTGATCCTCGCCCCCACGGTTCTCATCGGTTTGCTGCTGAGTATCTTCTTTGTGGTGCATCGCTATAACGATTTGCAGAGGCAGTTGGAAGATGCCGGCGCCAGCATTATCGAACCGCTGGCCGTCTCAAGCGAGTACGGGATGAACCTGCAAAATCGCGAGTCTATTGGTCAATTAATCAGTGTACTTCATCGTCGTCATTCGGAGATCGTGCGCGCTATTTCCATTTATGACGAACATAATCGCCTGTTCGTAACCTCAAATTTTCACCTCGACCCTGCGGAGCTGAAAATTCCTGACGGTATGCCGTTCCCTCGCCGCCTCACCGTGCTAAGACGGGGCGATATCATGATCCTGCGAACGCCGATTATCTCGGAAAGCTATTCTCCCGATGAATCAGCCCAATCCGACGCCAAGCCCAGCAACAATATGTTGGGATATGTGGCGCTGGAGCTCGATCTCAAGTCCGTTCGGCTACAGCAGTACAAAGAAATTTTTATCTCCGGCATGATGATGCTGTTCTGTATCGGAATTGCGCTTATCTTCGGCTGGCGCCTGATGCGCGACGTGACGGGGCCCATCCGCAACATGGTGAATACCGTTGACCGCATCCGTCGCGGGCAGCTCGACAGCCGTGTTGAAGGTTTTATGCTGGGTGAGCTGGATATGCTGAAAAATGGCATCAACTCGATGGCGATGTCACTGGCGGCCTACCACGAAGAGATGCAGCACAACGTCGATCAGGCGACGTCAGATTTACGTGAAACGCTTGAGCAGATGGAGATTCAGAACGTCGAGCTGGATCTGGCGAAAAAGCGCGCCCAGGAAGCCGCGCGCATTAAGTCCGAGTTCCTGGCGAATATGTCCCACGAGCTGCGTACGCCGCTAAACGGCGTGATCGGCTTTACGCGCCTGACGCTGAAAAGCGAGCTGAACCCGACCCAGCGCGATCACCTGCACACTATCGAACGCTCGGCCAACAACCTGCTGGCCATCATTAACGATGTCCTGGACTTCTCCAAGCTGGAAGCCGGGAAACTGATACTGGAAAGCATCCCGTTCCCGCTCCGTAGTACGCTCGATGATGTGGTGACGCTGCTTGCGCACTCTTCGCACGACAAAGGTCTGGAGCTAACGCTCAACATTAAAAATGACGTACCGGATAACGTCATTGGCGATCCGCTGCGCCTGCAGCAGGTCATCACCAACCTGGTTGGCAATGCCATTAAATTTACTGAAAGCGGCAATATCGACATTCTGGTTGAAAAGCGGTCTATCAGTAATAACAAGGTGCAGGTTGAGGTTCAGATCCGCGACACCGGCATTGGCATTCCCGAGCGCGATCAGTCGCGCCTGTTCCAGGCATTTCGCCAGGCGGATGCAAGCATCTCAAGGCGTCATGGCGGTACGGGGCTGGGTCTGGTGATCACCCAAAAACTGGTGAAAGAGATGGGCGGGGATATCTCCTTCCATAGCCAGCCCAACCGGGGGTCCACCTTCTGGTTCCACATCAACCTTGATCTGAACCCGAACGTCCTGACGGATGGGCCGCCGACACACTGTCTGAAAGGCATGCGTCTGGCTTACGTTGAGCCTAACGCCGCGGCGGCGCAGTGCACGCTGGATGTGTTAAGCACCACGCCGCTGGAGGTGATCTACAGCCCGACCTTCTCCGCGCTGGCCGTCGAACATTACGATATTCTGCTGATGGGGATCCCGGTCACCTTTACCGGCGAGCTGACCATGCAGCAGGAGCGTCTGGCAAAAGCCGCGTCGATGACCGATTACCTGCTGCTGGCGCTGCCGTGCCATGCCCAAATCAATGCCGAAGAGTTGAAAAATGACGGTGCGGCAGCCTGTCTGCTTAAGCCGCTCACGGCCACACGCCTGCTGCCAGCGCTGATGGAATACTGTCGTCTAAGCCAGCATGCCGTGCCGCTGGTAAACGATGAACAAAAACTGCCGATGAGTGTAATGGCGGTGGACGATAACCCGGCAAACCTGAAGCTTATTGGCGTATTGCTTGAAGATCAGGTTCAGCACGTTGAGCTGTGCACCAGCGGCCTCCAGGCCGTCGAGCAGGCTAAACAGATGCAGTTTGATTTAATTCTGATGGATATCCAGATGCCGGGTATGGACGGTATTCGTGCCTGCGAGCTGATCCACCAGCTCCCGCATCAACAGCAAACGCCGGTCATCGCCGTGACCGCGCATGCGATGGCGGGTCAGAAAGAGAAGCTGCTGAGCGCCGGAATGAATGATTATCTGGCAAAGCCTATCGACGAAGAGAAGCTGCATAACCTGCTATTGCGCTATAAGCCGGGGCAGATCGGTGGAACCTACACGGTAACAACCGAACCGGTGGAGATAACCGTTAACCCTAACGCCACTTTCGACTGGCAGCTTGCGCTTCGCCAGGCGGCGGGCAAAACCGATCTGGCGCGGGATATGCTGCAAATGCTGGTGGCGTTTTTACCGGAAATCCGTAATAAGGTTGAAGAACAGCTGGTGGGAGAAAACCCGGAAGGGCTGCTGGAAGCGATTCACAAGCTGCACGGCAGCTGCGGCTACAGCGGCGTGCCGCGGCTGAAGAACCTTTGCCAGCTACTGGAGCAGCAGCTGCGCGCGGGGACACCCGAATCAGAACTTGAACCGGAGTTCCTGGAGCTGCTTGATGAGATGGACAATGTGACCAGAGAAGCGACCAAACTCCTGGGTAGCTAATGCCCTAACCTTTTCGGAAAGAGGGTTAGGGCGAGGGGATATTACATCCCCTGTCCCGCCTTCAGCACCGCTGCGATATTCCTCGCGGCCATTTGCACATTTTCGCTGGCATTCTTCAGCGCATCTTCCAGAGAACAAACGGTATAAATCGCGCTGAAAACCGCGTCGATACCGTGTTCATGCACCACGCCGACATCCGCCGTCAGGCTACCCGCAATCCCGATAACCGGTTTGTTAAAGCGTTTAGCGATGCTCGCCACCCCAACCGGCACTTTGCCGTGAATGGTTTGACTGTCGATACGTCCCTCACCGGTGATAACCAAATCCGCATCGGCCACCTGCTCGGCCAAATGCAACGCATCAGTCACGATCTCAATGCCCTGGCGCAGCTGCGCGCCGCAAAACGCGTACAGCGCCGCCCCCATCCCGCCAGCCGCGCCGCCACCGACAAGATTAACGACATCAATATCCAGATCCCGGGCAATCACCTGCGCGTAACGCTCCAGCGCATGATCCAGCGAGACGATCATCTCCGGTGTCGCCCCTTTCTGCGGCCCAAACACCGCTGATGCGCCGTCCGTCCCGATGAGCGGGTTAGTAACATCACAGGCAACTTCAATTCGGCAGTCGGCCAGACGCTTGTCCAGCCCGTGCAGGTCAATACGTGCAAGATTCGCCAGCTCGCCACCACCCTGCCCAATCGGCCGATCGTCGGCGTCCAGCAGCGCTGCCCCCAGCGCCTGTACCATGCCCGCACCACCGTCGTTGGTCGCACTGCCACCAATGCCGATGATGATATGTTTAACCCCCACATCCAGCGCATGGCGGATCAGCTCGCCGGTTCCCCACGAGGTCGTTTTCAGGGGGTTACGCTGCGCCGGGGCCACTCGCTCCAGACCGCTCGCCGCCGCCATTTCGATAAATGCGCTCTGTTCGTCGCCGGATAATCCGTAAAAGCCTTCTACGCGCTCGCCCAGCGGGCCAGTCACCGGAACATGTACGATACGGCCATGCGTTGCCGCCACCATCGCGTCTACGGTGCCTTCGCCGCCATCAGCAACCGGCAGTTTGATGTAGTGGGCCGAGGGGAAAATCTCGCGAAAACCGCGCTCTATCGCCGTCGCGACCTCAAGCGCGCTCAAACTTTCCTTATATGAGTCAGGTGCGATAACAATTTTCATAAGCCATCCTTACGCATGTTTACTGGATTAAGCATACACCTACCGACCCCGCGAAAATGCCGACTCCCGCAGGAACCGGCAAGTCGCCTAACGCACCATGCAAGGACGTTTATTGTTGAAGGTCCAGTTCGGGATCAGATACTGCATCGCCATCGCATCGTCTCGTGCGCCCAGCCCGTGCTTCTGGTACAGCTCATGGGCTTTCATCACCCGATCCATATCCAGCTCAACGCCCAGGCCTGGCGTAGAAGGAACCTGCACCATGCCGCCTTTGATTTCAAACGGCTGTTTTGTCAGGCGCTGATTGCCTTCCTGCCAGATCCAATGAGTATCAATAGCGGTAATATTGCCCGGTGCAGCGGCGGCCACATGCGTAAACATCGCCAGAGAGACATCGAAGTGGTTATTGGAGTGCGATCCCCATGTCAGGCCAAATTCATGGCACATCTGCGCCACGCGCACCGAGCCCTGCATCGTCCAGAAGTGCGGGTCAGCCAGCGGGATGTCAACAGACTGCAGGGACAAGGTGTGGCCCATCTGGCGCCAGTCGGTGGCAATCATGTTGGTCGCGGTCGGCAAACCGGTGGCGCGACGGAATTCCGCCATCACTTCACGGCCGGAGAAGCCTTGCTCAGCCCCGCACGGATCTTCCGCGTAGGCCAGCACGCCTTTCAGCTGCTTACCAATTTTGATCGCTTCATCCAGCGACCATGCGCCGTTCGGATCCAGCGTCACGCGCGCCTGCGGGAAACGTTTTGCCAGCGCAGAGATGGCTTCCGCCTCTTCTTCACCCGCTAGCACGCCGCCCTTCAGTTTGAAATCGTTGAAGCCATATTTTTCATAAGCCGCTTCTGCCAGACGCACCACGGCATCCGGCGTCATCGCTTCCTCATGACGGATGCGGTACCAGTCGCATTGTTCATCCGGCTGGCTCTGGTACGGGAGCGGCGTCAGCGTGCGGTCGCCGACAAAGAACAGATAGCCCAGCATTTCCACTTCACTGCGCTGCTGCCCATCGCCCAACAGGGATGCCACGTTAACGCCCAGGTGCTGGCCTAACACATCCAGCATCGCGGCTTCAATACCGGTCACGACGTGGATAGTGGTACGCAGGTCAAACGTTTGCAGCCCACGCCCGCCCGCATCACGGTCGGCAAAGTTATTACGCACGGCGTTGAGAATGTTTTTATATTCACCCAGCGCTTTACCCACCACCAGCGGAATGGCCTCTTCCAGCGTCTTGCGGATCTTCTCGCCGCCCGGGATTTCACCCACGCCGGTATGTCCGGAGTTATCTTTAATCATCACGATATTGCGGGTGAAGAACGGCGCATGCGCCCCGCTCAGGTTCATCAACATGCTGTCATGACCCGCAACCGGGATGATCTGCATGGAAGTGACGACAGGGGTAGAAAAAGTGTTCATCGTTCAGTCCTTTTATCAGTGACGTCCAAAACAGGGCGCTTGCGGTCAAATGTCCAGCCAGGGATGAGGTACTGCATAGGGCCTGCGTCATTGCGCGCACCGCCCGGCAGCTTTTTATACGCCTCGTGGGCTTTGTGGATCTGATCCCAGTCAATCTCCACGCCCAGGCCCGGTGCATCCGGTACGGCAATCCTGCCGTTTTTGATCTCCAGCGGATTTTTCGTCAGGCGGGCTTCCCCTTCCTGCCAGATCCAGTGGGTATCAATGGCGGTCGGGTTACCCGGTGCCGCCGCGCCAACGTGGGTAAACATCGCCAGCGAAATATCGAAATGGTTATTGGAGTGACAGCCCCAGGTCAGCCCCCAGTCATCACACAGCTGCGCCACGCGCACGGCGCCAGAGAGGGTCCAGAAGTGCGGGTCAGCCAGCGGAATGTCGACCGAATTAAGCATGACCGCATGGCCCATTTCTCGCCAGTTGGTGGCGATCATGTTGGTGGCGACCGGCAGCCCGGTAGCGCGGCGGAACTCCGACATCACTTCGCGGCCAGAGAAACCTTGCTCAGCACCACAGGGATCTTCCGCATAGGTCAGGACATCGCCCAAACCTTTGCACAAGGTGATGGCTTCATCCAGCAGCCACGCGCCGTTCGGGTCGACGGTAATACGAGCATCCGGGAAGCGTTTTTTCAGCGCACGCGCGCTTTCAATCTCCTGCTCGCCCGGCAGCACGCCGCCCTTCAGTTTAAAATCTTTAAACCCGTAGCGGTCCTGCGCCGCCTCGGCCAGGCGAACCACCGCCTCACTGGAGAGCGCCTGCTGGTGGCGCAGGTGATACCACTCGTGGCTGCCCGGAGAACGTTCCAGATAAGGCAGATCGGTTTTCGCGCGGTCGCCAACGTAAAACAGGTATCCCAGCACCGTAACGGCATCGCGCTGTTTGCCGGGTCCCAGCAGTTCGCAGACCGGCACATTCAGCGCCTTACCCAGCAAATCGAGCAGCGCCGCTTCCAGCGCGGCAACGGCATTCACGCGCAGTTCGAACGTCCATGCCCCTTTACCGAAGGTATCAAAATCCGCCGACTGATTGCCTTTATGCACGCGCTGAACCACTTTGTTCAAACGCGCCACTTCCTGCCCGACCACCTGCGGAATGGCATCCACCAGCGTCTGGTAAATAACCTCCCCGCCGGGGGCTTCGCCCACGCCGGTGTTACCCGCGCTGTCGGTCAGCACCACAATATTGCGGGTAAACCAAGCGTTATGCGCACCGCCAATATTGAGCAGCATGCTGTCCTGCCCCGCCACCGGGATAACTTTCATCTCCGTGACGATTGGGCTTGATTGCGTTGTCATCATCCGCGCTCCACAACAGGTTTGAGTTCAATACGTTTGATATCGCCCACCAGCACCAGGTAACTCACGACCGCCACCAGCGCATGGATACCTACGTAAATCAGCGCGCCGCTGAAGGAGCCCGTGGTGCCGACGATGTAACCGATCGCGATAGGCGTGACGATCCCGGAAATGTTGCCGAACATGTTGAACAGGCCGCCGCTCAGGCCACTGATCTCTTTTGGTGCGGTATCTGCCATCACCGCCCAGCCCAGCGCGCCAATGCCTTTGCCGAAGAACGCCATCGCCATAAAGCCGATGATCATCCACTCTGCGTCGACGTAGTTACAGAACACCATGGTCATGGAAAGCAGCATGCCGAGCACGATGGGGGTTTTACGGGCGATATTCAGTGAGCCGGTGCGACGCATCAGCCAGTCAGAAATCACGCCACCGAGCACCCCGCCCACAAAGCCGCAGACCGCCGGGATAGAGGCGACAAAGCCGGCTTTCAGGATCGTCATTCCGCGCGCCTGCACCAGATAAACCGGGAACCAGGTAATGAAGAAATAGGTTAAGGCGTTAATGCAGTACTGGCCCAGATAGATGCCGACCATCATGCGCGAGCCAACCAGCTGTTTGATCTGCCCCCACTTCTGGCTGAACGGCACTTTGGCTTTGCTGTTCTTCTGATCCATGTTGATCAGCGCGCCACCTTCCGCAATGTATTCCAGCTCTTTCTTGTTCACGCCGGGGTGCTGGTTTGGCTCGTGGATCACCTTCAGCCAGATAAAGCTAATCACGATCCCAAGCCCGCCCATAAAGAAGAAGACGTGTGACCAGCCCACCTCCTGCGTTAGCCAGCCCATGATCGGCGCGAAGATCACCGTCGCAAAATACTGCGCGGAGTTAAAAATCGCCACCGCGGTTCCCCTTTCCTGCGCCGGGAACCAGGCGGCAACGATACGGCTGTTGCCGGGGAAGGAAGGCGCTTCCGCTAACCCCACGAGGAAGCGTAAGGTGAAGAGCGCAATGATGATGCCAAAGCCGCTGAAGATATCGACGAAGCCCTGCAGCAGGGTAAACATCGACCAGATGAAGATGGACCAGAAATAGACGCGCTTCGAGCCGAAACGGTCAAGCAGCCAGCCTCCTGGAATTTGGCCAATCACATAGGCCCATGAAAATGCAGAGAAAACGTAACCCATGCCAACCGGATCAAGCCCGATGTCTTTTGCCATTTCAGAGCCGGCAATGGACAGCGTAGCGCGATCACCGTAGTTAAAGGATGTGACGATAAACAGCATCACCACTATCCAGTAGCGAGCATTCGTGCGCTTTTCAGCGCTGCTCGCCGCCTGGCTTAATGTACTCATAGTTGCACTCCTGAATCTTGGCTTTCGCCAGGTTCATTCTGTACAGCACCTGTAGGGTAATCAGAATGAGAGGTTAGTGTTTGGCAGTTTTGGTACGGCTTAAGGCCGTTTTATAGTGACGCACTGCCTTTATTTGGTAACTGACTGGAAAAGTATATGTAAGGGGGGGTCGGTCTCTCACCGTGCATGAACACAACATTGGCGGGAGTGTGTGACGTTGTTTGGGGCAAAAGCCCAATGGAATGGGGGCGACTTCACGGAAATACGGATTTTGAGAGGTCGGTCTCGCCGGATGGCAAGGAAGGCGTAAAACGGTAACACTAACTACCGTTTTTGAGGTTTGCGCCCTCTTCACGTGGGAGAGGGCATCATGCCGCAGCGTTATTTAAGCAGCGTTGCCCAGTGCTCAACCCACGGGTTGGACTCGCTTTCCGGCTCCGGGTGCTCGCCCGCATCAATGAGCAGCATCTCACCCACGCGCTGGGCACTTTGCTCCTGCAGGAGTGCATCAAACTGCTTGCCGCCGCCGCAGAAGTTCGCGTAGGAACTGTCGCCCAGCGCAATGATGCCGTAGTGAACGTCTGGCTGGTAACCTAGCTGGTCTTTGATCCCCTGGTAAAGCGGAACGATGCTGTCCGGCAGATCGCCCTGCCCAGTAGTGGAGGTCACCACCAGGATGTACTTATCTTTGTATTTTTCCCAGTCTGCCAGTTCCGGATCTTCATAGACCGTGGCTTTATGGCCCTGGTTCGCGAGGATAGCCTCTGCTTCTTCTGCGACCAACAACGCGTTGCCGTACATTGTGCCGACAAAAATGCCTACTTCAGCCATGATGTGCTCCCTTAATTATTGCGCTTGCTGTTCATCCTGAACGTTGCCCGATACAAACTCAACCCTTTCATTTTCGGGGAGTTGTCCCAGCCAGCCAAACTGTGACAGCGCCTGCATCCAGACCTCGTCCAGTCCTGCACGAATGGTCAATGGTTCACCGGTGAACGGGTGCGTCAGGCTGAGTTCGCTTGCATGCAGCATCAGACGATGGCAGCCAAAGTGCTCGGCCGCGCTGCGGTTTTGGCGCAAATCACCATGCTTGCTGTCGCCAATGATCGGGTGACGCAGGTGTGACAGGTGACGGCGAAGCTGGTGTTTACGTCCTGTTTTAGGCAAAAGCTCAACCAGGCTATAGCGCGTGGTAGGGAATTTGCTGGTGGCCACCGGCATTTCGGTGGTCGCCATGCCGCGATAATCCGTCACCGCAGGCTGGGGCTCTTTATCGTCCTTGGCAAATTTATCGGCAATTTTGTCCAGCTCTTCGACCAGCGGATAGTCAAGCGTAGCGGCGTCCGTCAGCCAGCCACGCACAATCGCGTGGTAGCGCTTTTGCATCTGGTGTTGTTCAAACTGCTGCGACAGCAGGCGCCCCGCTTCGCTGGACAGCCCCATAAGCAGTACGCCGGAAGTCGGGCGGTCCAGACGGTGGACGGTATACACATGCTGGCCAATCTGATCGCGCACGGTCTGCATGACCACCACTTTCTCATCGCGATCGAGCCAGCTGCGGTGCACCAGCCAGCCCGACGGTTTATTGACCGCCACCAGCCACTCATCCTGATAAAGGATCTCAATCGTCATGCAGCATCACCGTTAAACAGCACATCCAGCCTTTCCAGCTCGGCCAAAACGAGGTCGCGCGTAGGGTGTGTCGCATCCAGCGCCATTTCATAATAAGGAGAGACCGCAAACGTCTGCGGCAAAGGATGTCCACCGTCCAGCAGCGCGTGCATACGCGGAATGAGGACCCACTGCAGCCATTCAAACGGTGCCAGCGTATCCAGGCAGAAGGGTTGTGTACTGGCGAACGCCTCTGGCTGCGGCGCGGTTTCTTGCCACAGCTGATGATGGCGCAAGAGTGCCTCGATGGCGTGCAACTGAGCACGAACGCTATCGTGTTGCGTCATAGTAACCTCAACTGAAAAAGTGAACGGCGCGCAGCATAGCATTGCAGGAAGCAGAAATAAAAAAAGGGAGCACTGTAGAAACAGTGCTCCCGGTTCGTTTCGCAGCATTCCAGCTACAATTTGTGCTCCCTGCTCATCCATGACAACTTTTCCTGAAGCCCGAAGGCCTGGTCATCCATGAACCTTTACATCCTGCTCACATCATCCTGACGTGTTGGTTTCATCCTGAAACGTCCTGGCCATCCTGACCCACCGACCATCCTGACCGGCTCTCATTCTCCTTCCTGGAGGTGTCCATCACGCATCCTGCGTAATCCTCTTCGCTTCATCCTGAAGCCTTCCTGCAGCGCCATCCTGACGAGTCCTTAGTAAGAAACGCCATCATCCTGATGTTCGTCTCTTGTGTCGGCGTCCTGTCGACGGAGATAGAATCCGCTATTCCGCTTCGTCTTACAACCCACCCTGTAAGCACCGTAAGCCGTGAGACAGCATTTCAACAGACAACTGTAACACCTAACAAATTGATAAATAAGAAACTATAAATTCTAATGTCATTAGATAATACTGAATGTTTCGGCGATCTCTCACAAACCTTGTAAGAGATCTCTCACACGAGCAATGGCATCGTGGATTACAGAAGAGGCTTAAGTTGGGTAAGGAAATCCGCAAGTGATGGGGCAAGAATCTCGCGATTGCGGGTGCCGATCGTCTCTTTGATCGCTTCGCCGGACAGATTACAGACGGAGATAACCTCCAGTTCCGAGTCCATTGTGGCAATAAAAAGCGTCGGAGAAAGCTTGAGGCGTTTTTGCGTAACCAGGTGGCCGATGAGGTTTTCCTGAACACGCTGCAGATCGTCTTCACTCCAGGTCTGCAACAGCGTCAACGTTATATCAGCAAAACGTGCAGCCATATCGCCTGCAAATTGCGTGGTATAAAACGTGTGGACCGCTGGTTGTACCACAATGTCCATTGCGCGCTCAACCGCATTTACATTTTGCTCGCCAGCGAAAGGTTTCGGCTGCCAGAGCACGCTATCATCCAGAGAAGAAATAATGCACGGCGAAGGTACACCATAAAGATCGGCACTTTGCGGCCAGGTGCCACGGCTTTCATGCCATGCATCACAGTAGCGGGTTGTAAATGACGTCAGGGCATGTGCAGTTTCGATATCCACCGATTTCTCTCTTCTCGTAAGACAGGATAAACTCAGGCCATAAGTGTACCTGTAAAGTGGCTATGAAACATGTCTTACGAAAATCATCAGGCGTTAACCGGTTTAACGCTGGGTAAATCGACCGATTACCGCGACACCTACGATGCAAGCTTATTGCAGGGTGTACCGCGCAGCCTGAACCGCGATCCTCTGGGTCTGCATGCCGATACCCTGCCGTTTGTCGGTGGCGATATCTGGACCTTATACGAACTTTCCTGGCTTAACGCCCGCGGGCTGCCGCAGGTCGCCGTGGGCCACGTTGAGCTGGATTACGCCAGCCAAAATCTGGTGGAATCCAAAAGCTTTAAGCTGTACCTCAACAGCTTTAACCAGACGAAATTTAACAGTTGGGACGACGTTCAGCGCACCCTCGAGCAGGATTTACGCGCCTGTGCGCAGGGCAACGTCACCGTATCACTGTATCGCCTGCATGAGCTGGAAGGGCAACCCATCGCCCACTTCAACGGAGCCTGCATCGACGATCAGGATATCGAGGTGGATAGCTACGAGTTCAGCACTGATTACCTCGAAAACGCGGCAAGTGGAAAAGTTGTTGAAGAGACGCTGGTGAGCCATTTGCTGAAATCCAACTGCCTGATCACCCATCAACCAGACTGGGGCTCTGTGCAGATCCAGTACCGTGGGCCAAAAATCGACCGGGAGAAACTGCTGCGTTATCTGGTGTCGTTCCGCCATCACAACGAATTCCACGAGCAGTGCGTTGAGCGCATCTTTAACGACATTCAGCGTTTCTGCCAGCCAGAGAAGCTCAGCGTATACGCACGCTATACCCGTCGTGGCGGCCTGGACATTAACCCATGGCGCACCAACACCGATTTTGTGCCCGCGACCGGACGTCTTGTACGCCAGTAATATAAATATTTTCACAATATGCGGGCGGTATTCCGCCCGAAGTGTTGTGAAACGTCATAAGCCAGGGCTATTGTAATCAACAGGGAAAGACGATAATCGTCCCGTAAGGAGCTCACTTGATTACACATATTAGCCCGCTTGGCTCAATGGATATGTTGTCGCAGCTGGAAGTGGACATGCTTAAACGCACGGCCAGTAGCGACCTTTATCAACTGTTTCGTAACTGTTCACTTGCCGTACTGAACTCCGGAAGCCTGACCGACAACAGCAAAGAGCTGCTGTCCCGCTTCGAAAGCTTTGATATCAACGTACTGCGCCGTGAGCGCGGTGTGAAACTGGAAGTCATCAATCCACCGGAAGATGCCTTTGTTGACGGGCGTATTATTCGCTCACTTCAGGCGAACCTGTTTGCCGTGCTGCGCGATATCCTGTTTGTTAACGGGCAAATCCACAACGCCGGCCGTTTACAGCACCTCGACCTGGAAAGCTCCGTTCATATTACCAACCTGGTCTTCTCCATTCTGCGTAACGCCCGCGCCCTGCACGTAGGCGAAGCACCGAACATGGTCGTCTGCTGGGGAGGTCACTCGATTAACGAAACCGAATATCTTTACGCGCGCCGGGTGGGAACCCAACTTGGTCTGCGTGAGCTGAACATTTGTACTGGCTGCGGCCCCGGCGCAATGGAAGCCCCAATGAAAGGTGCCGCGGTTGGCCATGCCCAGCAGCGCTATAAAGAAGGACGTTTTATCGGCATGACCGAGCCGTCCATCATCGCCGCTGAGCCGCCTAATCCGCTCGTTAACGAACTGATTATTATGCCGGATATCGAAAAACGCCTTGAAGCGTTTGTCCGTATTGCCCACGGCATTATCATCTTCCCAGGCGGCGTAGGGACGGCAGAAGAGTTGCTGTATCTGCTCGGCATTCTGATGAACCCGGCCAACAAAAACCAAGTTCTGCCGCTCATCCTTACCGGGCCGAAAGAGAGCGCTGACTACTTCCGCGTACTGGACGAGTTTATCGTGCATACGCTGGGAGAAAGCGCACGTCGTCACTATCGCATCATCATTGACGATGCCGCAGAGGTGGCCCGCCAGATGAAGAAAGCGATGCCGCTGGTGAAAGAGAACCGTCGCGATACTGGTGATGCATACAGCTTCAACTGGTCAATTCGTATTGCGCCGGATCTCCAGATTCCATTTGAACCTTCTCACGAAAACATGGCGAACCTGAAACTCTACCCCGATCAACCGGTGGAAGTTCTGGCCGCAGATTTGCGACGCGCCTTCTCCGGCATCGTCGCGGGTAACGTGAAAGAGGTGGGTATCCGTGCCATCGAAGAGTTTGGCCCGTACAAAATTCACGGTGACCCGGAGATGATGCGCCGTATGGACGACATGCTGCAGGGCTTTGTGGCCCAGCACCGCATGAAGCTGCCGGGCTCGGCGTACATTCCTTGCTACGAAATCATCAAATAACAGTTCAACGTTCTTCTTCCAGGCCGGGTAGCGATGCTTCGCTACCCGGCTTTTTTTATTACTGAAGCAATTCATAGCCATTGCTTATCTCATTGACAAAATCAACGCATACGCAAACGATTTCGTCCATTTTCAAACCGTAAATTATCAGCCTTAATCCAAATTAACTGCCAGAAAATCCTAAAATCCTGTTTCTTTACAGCGTAAGACACCTATCTCGCTGCCCAGCCTTTCAGAGCACATATTGTTAATGGTAGCCTTCGCGCCCGTAAATTCTCTTTGACGTTTTTTTAACAGACTAATGGTCTAAATATGCCCACATAGTAAGTGGATTATTGCATTTGGGATCGGGATCACTGAAGGAATTATCACTAGAATGTATCTTTCCGCCCGCCAATAGTTACGGGCAAAAATTATTAAAAAACCGTCACTGAACGAATTTCATATTACCGTCAGGCACTTTTTTATTGGATTTGACCAGAAACCTGACAATTTGCTTCCTCCAGGAGATATAGATGGAAACCACTCAAACCAGCACCGTTGCTTCGATTGATTCCCGAAGCGGCTGGCGCAAAACGGATACCATGTGGATGCTTGGCCTGTACGGCACAGCAATCGGCGCTGGTGTACTGTTCCTTCCTATTAACGCAGGCGTCGGCGGTCTGATTCCGCTGATCATCATGGCAATCATCGCGTTCCCGATGACCTTCTTTGCACACCGCGGCCTGACCCGCTTCGTGCTGTCCGGTAAAAACCCGGGTGAAGACATCACTGAAGTGGTTGAAGAACACTTCGGCATCGGCGCAGGTAAACTAATTACCCTGCTCTACTTCTTCGCCATTTACCCAATCCTGCTGGTGTACAGCGTGGCGATCACCAACACCGTTGAAAGCTTCATGACGCACCAGCTGCACATGACGCCGCCACCGCGTGCCATTCTGTCACTGATCCTGATCGTCGGCATGATGACCATCGTACGCTTCGGTGAGCAGATGATCGTAAAAGCGATGAGCGTTCTGGTGTTCCCGTTTGTCATTGCTCTGATGGTGCTGGCCTGCTACCTGATCCCACAGTGGAACGGTGCGGCGCTGGAAACCCTGTCCCTGAGCAGCGCATCTGCGACCGGTAACGGCCTGCTGTTGACCCTGTGGCTGGCAATCCCTGTGATGGTGTTCTCCTTTAACCACTCGCCGATCATCTCCTCCTTCGCCGTGGCGAAACGTGAAGAGTACGGCAACGGTGCAGAGAAGAAGTGCTCCAGCATCCTGGCGCGCGCGCACGTGATGATGGTGCTGACCGTCATGTTCTTCGTGTTCAGCTGCGTGCTGAGCCTCTCCCCGGCAGATCTGGCGGCGGCGAAAGCGCAGAACATCTCTATCCTGTCTTACCTGGCAAACCACTTTAACGCACCGCTGATTGCGTGGATGGCACCTATCATCGCGATTATCGCTATCACCAAATCCTTCCTGGGCCACTACCTGGGCGCACGTGAAGGCTTCAACGGTATGGTGATTAAATCTCTGCGCGGTAAAGGCAAGAGCATTGAAATCAACAAGCTGAACAAAATCACTGCGCTGTTCATGCTGTTGACCACCTGGGCGGTAGCCACCCTGAACCCAAGCATCTTGGGCATGATTGAAACCCTGGGCGGCCCGATCATCGCAATGATTCTGTTCCTGATGCCGATGTACGCGATTCAGAAAGTGCCTGCGATGCGTAAATACAGCGGCCATATCAGCAACGTGTTCGTTGTGATTATGGGTCTGATTGCCATCTCCGCTATTTTCTACTCGCTGTTCAGCTAATACCTCCCGCGCCGTCTTCGGGCGGCGCACTCCTCTCCTCTGACTGATAGCAATGGACGCATCATGATTAGCGTATTCGATATTTTCAAAATCGGTATTGGTCCTTCCAGCTCTCACACCGTCGGACCAATGAAAGCCGGTAAACAATTCACGGATGACTTGATTGCACGCGGCATTTTGCACGACATCACCCGCGTGGTTGTCGATGTATACGGTTCCCTTTCCCTGACCGGTAAAGGCCACCATACCGATATCGCCATTATCATGGGCCTGGCGGGAAACCTGCCGGACACCGTTGATATTGACGCGATCCCTGGTTTCATCCAGGACGTGAATACTCACGGTCGTTTGCTGTTAGCGAACGGCGAGCACGAAGTTGAATTCCCGGTTGATCGCTGCATGAATTTCCATGCTGACAACCTGTCGCTGCACGAAAACGGCATGCGCATCACCGCACTGGCCGGCGACAAAGCGGTTTACAGCCAGACCTATTACTCTATCGGCGGCGGTTTTATCGTCGACGAAGACCACTTTGGTCAAACCAACAACGCTGCTGCTGAAGTGCCTTATCCGTACAAAAACGCGGCGGATTTGCAGCGTCACTGCCAGGAGACGGGCCTGTCTCTCTCCGGCCTGATGATGAAAAACGAGCTGGCACTCCACAGCAAAGAAGAGCTGGAACAGCACTTCACCAACGTCTGGGACGTAATGCGCGGCGGGATCGAGCGTGGGATCACCACCGAAGGCGTTCTGCCGGGCAAACTGCGCGTACCGCGCCGTGCGGCAGCGCTGCGCCGGATGCTGGTCAGCACCGACAAAACCACCACTGACCCAATGGCGGTTGTTGACTGGATTAACATGTTCGCGCTGGCGGTCAACGAAGAGAACGCTGCGGGTGGCCGCGTGGTCACTGCACCAACCAACGGTGCCTGCGGGATCGTTCCGGCAGTACTGGCGTACTATGACAAGTTTATCCGCGAAGTGAACGCTAACTCCCTGGCACGCTATATGCTGGTGACCAGTGCGATTGGCTCGCTGTATAAAATGAACGCCTCCATTTCCGGTGCGGAAGTCGGCTGTCAGGGGGAAGTCGGTGTGGCCTGCTCAATGGCTGCTGCAGGTCTGGCAGAGCTGTTAGGCGCCAGCCCGGCACAGGTGTGCATCGCGGCAGAAATCGGCATGGAACATAACCTGGGGCTGACCTGCGACCCGGTCGCCGGGCAGGTACAGGTACCTTGTATCGAACGTAACGCCATCGCCTCCGTGAAGGCGGTGAACGCTGCACGTATGGCGCTGCGCCGCACCAGCGAACCGCGCGTATGCCTCGATAAGGTTATCGAAACCATGTACGAAACCGGCAAAGACATGAACGCCAAATACCGTGAAACCTCTCGCGGTGGCCTGGCAATGAAGATTGTCACCTGCGATTAAGTCCTTCAGGAAGCCTCGTTTTGCGAGGCTTCTTCCTGTTTTCCCTCACGCTATTCGTTTCATTCCGCCGACAGTGTTACCCTTTACCGATGAGATTTAAGGGAGATTATCTGTGGCTGTTCATTTGCTTATTGTCGACGCACTCAACCTGATTCGCCGTATCCATGCGGTACAAGGGACGCCCTGCAAGGACACCTGTCTGCACGCGCTGGAACAGCTTATTCGCCACAGTGAGCCAACCCATGCTGTCGCCGTGTTCGACGACGAGGCGCGTAACACCGGCTGGCGGCACCAGCGGCTTCCTGATTACAAAGCAGGGCGCGCGCCCATGCCGGACGATCTTCACGCCGAAATGCCCGCCATCCGCGCTGCCTTTGAACAACGAGGTGTACCCTGCTGGGGCGCCCACGGCAATGAAGCCGACGATTTGGCCGCAACGCTTGCGGTAAAAGTGGCGAGTGTCGGACATCAGGCAACTATCGTCTCAACGGATAAAGGCTACTGCCAGCTGCTTTCTCCTACGATCCGTATTCGCGACTACTTCCAAAAGCGCTGGCTGGATGCGCCCTTTATCGCCAGTGAGTTTGGTGTCTCACCACAGCAGCTTCCCGATTACTGGGGGCTTGCGGGGATCAGCAGCTCGAAAGTTCCGGGAGTCGCAGGGATTGGCCCAAAAAGTGCCGCACAGCTCCTGACGGATTTTGAGAGTCTGGAAGGGATTTACGCCCGGCTCGAAGACGTGCCGGAAAAATGGCGGAAAAAGCTGGAAGCGCATAAAGAGATGGCGTTTCTCTGCCGCGAAATTGCCACGCTTCAAACGGATTTACAGCTGGACGGGAATTTGCAGCAGTTAAGATTAAAGCGTTAAGATTCCCCCTCACCCCGGCCCTCTCCCAAATGAGCGAGGGGGAAAAGATCGCACGGAGCAGTCCCCTCCCCCCTTTGGGGAGAGGGTTGGGGTGAGGGGAAATCAGCGACTATCGCTCGTCGCGACGGCCACCCACAGCCGCCCACCAGCGACGAATGTGCACCGTCACCTCTTCGCGATCGTGATACAGCTGGCGCGCCTGAATAACCACGTTGATGCCGTGCTCATCCATCTGTTCCTGAATGTAAGCCAGATTTTGCGATACTTCCTCATAGCGCTTTTTCATGGGCAGCTTCAGGTTGAAAATCGTCTCACGGCACCAGCCATTCACCAGCCAGGACGCCATCAGCGCCGCCACTTTCGCCGGTTTTTCAACCATATCGCACACCATCCAGGAGATGTTGTTGCGGGTTGGACGATAGCGGAAGCCGTCTTCACGTAGCCAGGTGACCTGCCCGGTATCCATCAGGCTTTGCGCCATTGGGCCGTTATCAACAGACGCGACCCACATGTTGCGTTTTACCAGTTGATAGGTCCAGCCTCCAGGACACGCGCCGAGATCGACCGCGTGCATACCGTTTGCGAGGCGCTCGTCCCATTCATCTGCCGGGATAAAGACGTGAAACGCCTCTTCCAGCTTCAGCGTTGAACGGCTTGGCGCATCTGCCGGGAAACGCAAACGCGGGATGCCCATAAAGAACGGTGAGTTGTTGGTGGTATACGAATAGCCGGTGTAACAACAGCCTGGCGCGATAAAGAAGATATGCACCACCGGGCGTTTTGGCGTTTCATAATTCGTCAACACGCCCGCTTCACGCAGCGCCGCACGCAGCGGCACGGTGAATTTTCGGCAGAACTTCATCAGCTCCTTGCTTTCGTTGGTGTCGGCTACCTCAACGCGTAAATCACCGCCCTTCTCTACTACGCCCTGCAACATAGCTACAATCGGCGTAATACGGTCTTCTGGCGGGAGATCCTTAAGCAATTCACCCGCGACAAACATCTGGCGAGCGAAAATGAGCGAGCTGAACGGCAGCTCACGCGCCAGCTTGTCGGCATCTTCAGTCTGGTAGCATTCAAATACCACGTAACCCGCGTTCTCTTTGACGCGAGCAAAGCCAAAGACTTCGCGCTTCGCCGCTTTATCCGTGATTTCCGCGGCGCACTCTTTCTCAAACCCCGGGCGACAATATAAAACAACCTTATTCATGAACAACGCCCTTGCGTTTCAGACGGATAGCTCCGATAAACATTAATACCCAACCGGCCAGGAAGCTGACGCCACCAACCGGTGTAACAAACGCCCACAGGCGCAAATGCGAGAGCGCAAGGCAGTACAGGCTGCCGCTAAACAGCACGGTACCCAACGCCAGAAACACGCTACTCCAGTAAAACCAGATGCTGATTCGGCGCTGCATCGCGACCGCCAGCCCGAAGATTGCCAGCGTATGGAACGCCTGGTATTCAAGGCCGGTGTGGATCCAGCCCATTTCGACAACCCCTAAAGACTTGCTTAACACATGTGAGCCAAAGGCACCCAGTGCGACAAAAATAAAGCCACTTACCGCGGCAAAAATCAGCATGAATCGGCTGGTCATGGTTCAGTCCTAAAGTGATGTGCGCGCAGCACACAAAAATTATTGTTCATACCTGAAGCGGAATTTTTCTTGCTCGTTCGCCGCTTTGGACAGTATCCACTGTCGGAAGGCGGCTATTTTACCCAGTTCTGCCTGACTGTCATGACAAACCAGATAAAACGCATTCTTGCTGACCAGAACATCATTAAATGGGCAAACCAGACGGCCTGCCTCAATTTCGGACTGTGCCATTACGTTGTTTGCCAACGCAACGCCCTGCCCGTGAATGGCAGCCTGTAACACCATCGCGCTATGGCTAAAGATGGGGCCCTGCTGCACGTTTATATGGTTAAGACCTAATTGGCGGGTATAAGTTTGCCAGTCGCGGCGAGACGCATCATGTAAAAGCGTATGTTGTGCCAAATCTGCGGGCGTCTTCAGCGCTTTTTCACCTGTCAGCAGCAGGGGTGAACAGACCGGCAGCAGATATTCTGCGTATAATTTTTCAACACGCAAGCCTGGCCAGTTGCCGCGCCCATAAAAAATGGCGACATCGACATCGTCTGCCAACTTGTCTTCCTGGCGATCCACCGCCTGGATTCGAACGTCAATTCCCGGATAAGCTGAGTTAAAGCTTGAGAGTCTTGGCACCAGCCATTGAATGGCAAAACTGGGCAATAAGCTTACCGTGAGTGCGCCTTTTGCACTGCGCGCCTGCAGCTTTCGCGTCGCTTCAGTAAGCTGGGAAAAAATCTCTTTGATATCCTGAAAATAGCTCTGGCCTTCTTCGGTCAACAACAATGAACGGTTGCGCCGACGGAACAGCTTAAGGCCCAGGAAATCCTCCAGGGACTTGATTTGGTGACTTACTGCGGCCTGTGTCACAAAAAGCTCATCCGCTGCGCGGGTGAAGCTCAGGTGACGTGCTGCTGCATCAAAAACACGTAATGCATTAAGAGGTGGCAATCGCTTCGACATGGTTATCTGGCTTAGATGTTAACGAGATTTAACATATAGGAAACAACGTTTAACCTATTAGTTTTTTTTATCTGAGCCATTATAATTTGTCCGTTGAGGAACTACCAGCAAATACCTATAGTGGCGGCACTTCCTGAGCCGGAACGAAAAGCTTTTTTTGGAATGCGTGTTCTGAAGGGCTTTTGGCTTACGGTTGTGATGTTGTGTTGTTGTGTTTGCAATTGGTCTGCGATTCAGACCACGGTAGCAACGCTACCAATTTTTCACTTCCTGTACATTTACCCTGTCTGTCCATAGTGATTAATGTAGCACCGCCTATTTGCGGTGCTTTTTTTTCGCCTGCGATCCGTTAATGCTGAATTTCAACCATCTCTTTCACATCGCTTCGGTTGATTTGCTGCTTCGTCCCGTTTGCATCTTTGTACGAAATCATGCCGGTATCGTTATCGGTGGTCGGTTTCCCTGCCGAAACAATAGAACGACCATCGTTGGTGTGCATCACGTAGTTGTTACTGGAGCAGGCGCTCAGGGCAAAGGTAAAGATACAGGCAGAAATGATGGCGGCTGTCTTGTTCATGATTATTCTCCTTTAGCGATTAATGCTATTCAAACCTCGATTTAAAACAGGCTAAAACATTCACCTAACACTATTTAGCATAACCTGCTTTTCAGAAGCGGCCAGGATATACAGACGATTCCGATAGAGATCATCGTCCTTGCCCTGCTGTTGAAATTGCGCGACGATCTCTCTATCAAGATGAGGAATACCATGAACGCTTTCAGTCCTGCGCAGTTTCGCGCACAGTTTCCGGCGCTGGCCGATGCCGGCATTTACCTTGATAGCGCGGCCACCGCGCTAAAGCCGCAGGCGGTTATTGAGGCCACACAGCAGTTCTACAGCCTGAGCGCCGGGAATGTACACCGCAGCCAGTTTGCCGAGGCCCAGCGCTTAACCGCGCGCTATGAAGCCGCACGCGATCAGGTCGCGCGTCTGCTGAATGCCGAAAGCGGAAAAAACATCGTCTGGACACGGGGCACAACCGAAGCCATCAACATGGTGGCACAGTGCTATGCGCGCCCACGGCTGCAGCCGGGCGATGAGATCATCGTCAGCGAAGCCGAACACCACGCTAACCTGGTGCCCTGGCTGATGGTGGCAGAACAGACGGGGGCTCGCGTTGTGAAGCTCCCGCTGGGTTCAGATTTTCTGCCTGACGTAGCGCGTTTAGCAGAGTTAATAACCCCACGTAGCCGCATCCTGGCGCTGGGGCAAATGTCCAACGTCACCGGCGGTTGTCCGGATCTGGCTCACGCCATCGACATCGCTCACGCCAGCGGCGTCGTGGTCATGGTCGACGGCGCGCAGGGTGTCGTGCATTTCCCGGCCGACGTGCAAAAGCTGGACATCGATTTCTACGCCTTCTCCGGGCATAAGCTGTATGGGCCAACCGGCATTGGTGCGCTGTACGGCAAGCCTGAACTGCTGGCACAAATGACGCCGTGGCTCGGCGGCGGCAAGATGATCACCGAAGTGACTTTCGACGATTTCACTACCCAGGATGTGCCTTATCGACTGGAAGCGGGTACGCCAAACGTGGCGGGCGTGATTGGGTTGAGCGCCGCGCTGGAGTGGCTGGCAGAAACAGATCTCGTGCAGGCTGAAAACTGGAGCCGGGGTCTGGCTACCCTTGCAGAAGAAGCGCTGAAGACGCGGCCAGGTTTTCGCTCGTTTCGCGTTCAGGACTCCAGCCTGTTAGCTTTTGATTTTGCGGGTGTTCATCACAGTGATATGGTCACGCTGCTCGCCGAATACGGTATAGCCCTTCGCGCCGGGCAACACTGTGCACAGCCCCTCCTGGCAGCGCTTGGCGTGAGCGGAACGCTGCGCGCCTCGTTTGCGCCGTACAATACCAAAAGCGACGTTGACGCGCTGGTTGCCGCCGTCGACCGCGCCCTCGAACTCCTGGTGGATTAATGACTCACTCATCTTTAGCCGGGCATCCGTTTGGCTCCGTCATCACAGAAGAGACGTTAAAACAGACCTTCACCCCGCTCACACAGTGGGAAGATAAATACCGCCAGCTGATCCTGCTGGGTAAACAACTGCCCGCCCTCTCCGATGAGCTAAAAGCGCAGGCAAAAGAGATCGCTGGCTGTGAGAACCGCGTCTGGTTAGGGTTTAGCGCGTCCGGTGGGAAACTGCATTTCTTTGGCGACAGTGAAGGACGCATCGTACGCGGCCTGCTGGCCGTGCTGTTGACTGCCGTTGAAGGTAAAAGCGCGGCAGAGTTGCTGGCGCATTCGCCGCTGGCATTGTTTGATGAACTGGGATTGCGCGCCCAGCTTAGCGCCTCGCGCAGCCAAGGGCTGAGCGCGCTAAGCGAAGCGGTACTGGACGCGGCGCGTCAGATTCAGGCCTGACGTTCCGCCTTCGCCATCATCTTCTTCAGGGCGTGTGAAACCGCCACAAAGCCGAAGGATGCGGTCACCATCGTGGCCGCACCAAAACCGGAGGCACAATCCATCCGTTTTGGCCCTTCCGCCGTGCTTTTCATGGCACAGACTGATCCGTCAGACTGTGGATAAACCAGCGCCTCAGTTGAAAACACGCAGTCTACGCCCAGCTTGCCTTTACTGTTCTTCACCACGTTGAAATCACTTTTTAAGCGCTCGCGCAGCTTAGCGGCCAGAGGATCCTGAATGGTTTTTGCCAAATCGGTCACCTGGATCTGCGTCGGATCGATTTGCCCACCCGCGCCGCCGGTGGTCACCAGCGGGACTTTATAACGACGGCAGTACGCAATGAGCGCCGCTTTTGGCCGCACGCTGTCGATAGCGTCAATGACGTAGCTGTAGCCTTTACTCATGTACTCCGCGACGTTATCCGCCGTCACAAAGTCATCAATCACCGTTACGCGGCATTCCGGGTTGATCAACCGGATGCGCTCCGCCATCACTTCAGACTTCGCCAGACCGACGCTATCACGCAACGCGTGGATTTGGCGGTTAGTGTTGGTCACGCAGACATCATCCATATCAATCAGCGTGATCGCGCCGATGCCGGTTCTCGCCAGCGCTTCCGCCGCCCAGGAGCCCACACCGCCAATGCCCACAACGCAGACATGCGCATCCGCAAACAGCTGCAGGGCTTTTTCACCATATAACCGTGCCGTGCCGCCGAAACGCTGACGCCAGGCATCGCTGATTACCACAGACATATCACCTCAGATGTAAAAAGGGGTGAGGTTCACCCTCACCCCTGCTCAATATTCGTTATGGTGCTCAGAATACCACAATCAGCCGTTGAATACGTTGCCGCTACCGGGAGCAGCCTTCAGTACCCATACGCGCCCATAGTGGTTATACCAACCCGCACGGTGGCCGGCGTCCGGGCCAATCCCCTGGTAAATATCAAAGTGTTGACCTTTAATTGCACCGCCGACATCCAACGCCACCATGAGCCGCAACTCGTACTGGCCGCTAAATTTGCCGTTATTATCCAGCAGCGGGACTTCCGCCAGCAGTGTGGTACCTGCCGGGATAATAGAACGATCCGACGCGACCGATGCGCGTCCAATCAGCGGTACGGCGCTCGCTCCTTTTACGGGCGCGAAGTTCTGCGGTTTAAAGAAGACGAAAGATGGGTTCTGCTCCAGCAGTTCACGCACCTCGGCTTCACTGTGTTTTTCACCCCATTCGCGGATCGCCTGCATCGACATATCTTCTTTCTTAACTTCACCGCGGTCGATGAGTACCTTGCCAATGCTGCGATAGGCATGGCCGTTTTTGCCGGAATAGCTGAAGAAGTTCAGCGGCGAACCATCACCAAAATCGATATAGCCGCTGCCCTGAACGTCCATGATGAAGTTATCCATCAGAGAGTTACTGTAGGCAAGGACGTAGGTTTCGTTCAGCGCACCCGCGTAGATATCGGCGCGAGACGGCAGACGTCCCCGTTTTGGTGGCATACGGTAAATCGGGTACTGGAACTCACCCTGACGGGAGTGGCGCGCCTGAATAACAGGCGTGTAATACCCGGTGAACTGGACGTTGCCATAGTTATCTGAGCCTTCCATCTGCCAGGCATCGATACCAAACTGGCGCATATTGCGCGTATCGCCCCCTGCACGCAGCCAGTCCTGTACCGCGCTGTAAACATTATTCTGTGAGCCATAGAGACGAGGCGATGCATTGCGGATCTGGTACACCTGCTCGGAGAAATCCCCTGCGTTGATCGGTGCGCCTACGGCATCAGGTTGGTTAACTAAAGAGAAAGGCTGGGATAACTTCCCGTCTTTATACTGTTGACCGCGATCGGTCGGTTTTGAAGAGCAGGCCGCAAGAATGGCTACCATTGCGCCCGTCATTAGATACTTTACCCAACGTCCTTTCATTATATCTCGTCTTTAAGTTGCCTTTATCCGCGTGATGAAGATAACAAACCGCCAGGGCTAATGAAATGCGATCACATGCCCTTTGGCAAATTTCGCGCAAAAAATAGTCCAAACAGGGCGATGTCGTTCAATTTGCATACAAAATAATGAATTATGTGAAAAAGGGGTTGCATCACAAACCTAACCGAGTATAGTGCGCATCCACGGACGCGGGGTGGAGCAGCCTGGTAGCTCGTCGGGCTCATAACCCGAAGGTCGTCGGTTCAAATCCGGCCCCCGCAACCAATTAAAATTTGATGAAGTATCTTCTGCAATGCAGAAAGACGGACGCGGGGTGGAGCAGCCTGGTAGCTCGTCGGGCTCATAACCCGAAGGTCGTCGGTTCAAATCCGGCCCCCGCAACCAATCAAATTTTAGAAAACATAAGAAGTACGGTGCCGCGGGGTGGAGCAGCCTGGTAGCTCGTCGGGCTCATAACCCGAAGGTCGTCGGTTCAAATCCGGCCCCCGCAACCAACACTTCAAAAACAATAAACACCTTAACGGGTGTTTTTTTGTATCTGCAGTTTGTAAAACTGCCGGGCGATAACCCGGCGTGCAGCATTACCCACGTCTTGCCAGCGTCGCTCCATCGGAGAAATACGCCCGTATCCCCGCCAGTATCGACTCCGCCACTTCCTGCTGGAATTTGGCAGTCTTGAGTTTACGCTCCTCTTCCACGTTACTGATAAACGCGGTTTCCACCAGAATAGACGGAATATCCGGCGCTTTCAGTACCGCAAATCCGGCCTGTTCGACGCTGTTTTTGTGCAGCTTGTTGACGCTGCCCAGCTTGCCCAATACCGCTTTACCAAACTTCAGGCTGTCGGTGATGGTCAGCGACTGCACCATATCGAACATGGTGTGGTCGACATAGCGATCGCCGCTTTTACCCACCCCGCCGATAAGATCCGAGGCGTTCTGCGTGTCGGCAAGATACCGCGCCGCGGTACTGGTCGCCCCTTTCGTGGAGAGGGCAAACACCGACGAACCGCTCGGCTGGCGGCTGGTAAAGGCATCAGCATGGATAGAGACGAACAGATCCGCGCGCTGTTTCTGCGCTTTCGCCACGCGGACTTTCAGCGGAATAAAGACATCTTCGTTGCGCGTCATATATGCACGCATATTGCCCTCTTTTTCTATCAACGCCTTTAACCGGCGGGCAATTTGCAACACGACATCTTTTTCGCGGGTGTGATATTTCCCGACAGCGCCGGAGTCTTCACCGCCGTGCCCAGGATCGAGCATGATCACTATCGGGCGATCCCGCCCTGCTTTCCCCGGCTGCGGGCCACTTTGCGCCGGCGGAACCTGACGCTGCAGATCGCCGTTGTTGTAGTCCTCCAGCAATGCGAGAAGCGGATCCTGGATATCCGTTGCATTGGCCGGGTAAAGATCCATCACCAGACGCTCTTTAAACGTGGCCACGGGGGCAAGAGCAAATAGCTGCGGCTTAACGTTCTGCTTCAGCTCAAACACCATGCGCACGGTTTGCGGGTCAAATTGCCCAACGCGTGCCGATTTGATAAACGGATCGTCACCGCGGATCTGAGCCGCCATCCCTTTCAGAACCGAATTCAGATTTACGCCTTCGATATCGACGACGACACGCTCCGGGTTGCTCAGAGCAAATTGCTTATACTTCAGCACGCGATTGGACTCTACCGTCACGCGCGTGTAGGTCGATGATGGCCAGACGCGCACCGCCACCACCTGGCTTGTGGCGGCAAGGCCTACCTGACTGACGCTAAGCAACCACATTGCCCCGGCCCCTTTTAACAAACGGCGGCGGCTTATTGCTGAATTGGATCCCGACATGCTTCTCCCGAGCAAGTAACTAACGTTATAAACAAAACGCCCAAATTGACCGAAAACTTTAACGAATGACGCATAAACTGTCATCTATAAAAGGGTAAACATTCATACCTTAACGCACGGATTACTTATTAATTTCTGTGGGTCGCAGACAATTTGAGCTTGCACACGCGGCATTAATCGAATAAAAATACAGAAATTACGAATAAACATTCATTAAGGGTTGTGCCATGGTGAAGGAACGTAGAACCGAACTGGTGCAGGGATTCCGCCATTCTGTTCCCTATATTAATGCCCATCGGGGAAAAACGTTTGTCATCATGCTTGGTGGCGAAGCCATTGAACATGAAAACTTTTCCAGCATTGTCAACGACATCGGCCTGCTGCACAGCCTTGGCATTCGCCTGGTAGTTGTGTATGGCGCGCGTCCACAGATTGACGCCAATCTGGCCGCTCATCACCATGAGCCTATTTATCATAAACATACCCGCGTAACGGATGCGAAAACCCTTGAGCTGGTTAAGCAGGCGGCAGGTTTGCTGCAGTTAGATATCACGGCTCGGCTGTCGATGAGCCTGAACAACACGCCGCTTCAGGGGGCACACATTAACGTCGTGAGCGGCAACTTCATTATCGCCCAGCCGCTCGGCGTGGACGATGGTGTGGATTATTGCCACAGCGGCCGTATTCGCCGTATTGATGAGGAAGCCATTCACCGCCAGTTGGACAGCGGCGCCATCGTGCTGATGGGGCCGGTAGCGGTGTCCGTCACGGGTGAAAGCTTTAACCTGACCTCTGAAGAGATCGCCACCCAGCTAGCCATCAAACTGAAAGCAGAAAAAATGATCGGCTTTTGCTCCTCACAGGGCGTCGTGAACGATGAAGGGGTCATTGTGCCAGAACTTTTTCCCAATGAAGCCCAAGCCCGCGTAGAAGCGCTGGAAGCCGAAGAGGATTACCATTCAGGCACTGTCCGCTTTTTGCGCGGCGCGGTAAAAGCCTGCCGCAGCGGCGTACGCCGTAGCCACCTGATCAGCTATCAGGAAGATGGGGCTCTTTTACAGGAACTGTTCTCACGCGATGGTATCGGCACCCAGATTGTTATGGAGAGCGCCGAACAGATCCGTCGCGCCACGATCAATGATATTGGCGGCATTCTGGAATTGATCCGTCCGCTAGAGCAGCAGGGCATTCTGGTTCGCCGCTCCCGCGAGCAGCTGGAAATGGAGATCGACAAATTCACCATTATCCAGCGCGATAACCTGACCATTGCCTGCGCCGCGCTTTATCCGTTCCCGGAAGAGAAGATTGGTGAAATGGCCTGTGTTGCCGTGCACCCAGACTACCGAAGCTCATCGCGCGGCGAAATGCTGCTGGAGCGCGTTGCGGCCCAGGCGCGCCAGATTGGCCTAAGCAAGCTGTTCGTTCTGACCACGCGCAGCATTCACTGGTTCCAGGAACGCGGCTTCACGCCGGTAGATATTGATTCACTGCCGGAAAGTAAAAAAGAGATGTACAACTATCAGCGTCGTTCCAAAGTGCTGATGGCCGATTTGGGCTAATTCAACGCCCTCGCCGGGCGGCGAGGGCGTTGAATTAAGCGGTCTCAAATATCGCGCTTAATCCACTCCGACGTTCCGTGCGGGTGGCAATCGCCTGTATCAGCACACGGTCATCGGTATACAACGACAAGCGTTCGCGCGCGCGGGTAATCGCGGTGTAAATCAGTTCGCGCGTGATCACTGGCGAAAGCTGTGTGGGCAGAATCAGTGCCGCATGGTTGAACTCAGAACCCTGAGATTTGTGCACCGTCATCGCCCATGCCGTTTCATGCTCTGGCAGACGGCTCGGCTGCACGGATTTGACGCTCCCGTCCGGCATCAGAAACCAGACGCGTAGCCCCTGACCGCGGTCAAGCGTAATTCCGATATCGCCGTTAAACAGCCCCAGCGCGCTGTCGTTCCTGGAAATCATCACCGGTCGCCCCTCGTACCAACGCGAATGCGGCAAGCGGGTGATTTTATGCGCCTGAACCAGGCGCTGTTCTAGCCGGTCATTCAGGCCGCTCACGCCGAATGGCCCTTCCCTTAGCGCACATAGCAGCTGGTATTCACCAAACGAAGCAATGACCTGCTCCGGCGTATTTTGCTGTTGCACACCGGTCAGAAAGTGCTGGTATCCCCGTAGGGCATCATTCAGCATCGCCTGGTACTCTTCCCCGGTTTGCAGCAATTTTTTCTCGATATCAGTAAAAGTGCCATCGAACACATTGCGCGTGGCCTGTCGATCCCCGCGGTTTACCGCAGTCGCAAGTTGACCAATGCCGGAATCACTGCCGAAACGGTAGCTTTTCTGCAGCAGGCACAGACTGTCGCGTAGCGCCCCCGCCAGCGGGTTAGTGTTCCCCTCCAGCACGCACCCCGTGAGCCTGGACAGCTCCTCCGCCCGTTGCACGGTATAGCCTTGGCTGGCATAAGTACAAATATCGCCCAGCACCGCGCCGGCTTCAACGGAGGCAAGCTGATCGCGATCGCCGAGGAAGATAACGCGCGCGTGCGGCGGTAAAGCATCAATCAGCCGCGACATCATCGTCAGGTCAATCATCGAGGCCTCATCCACCACCAGGACATCAAGATGCAGCGGATTACCGGCATGATAACGCAGGCGCTGGCTACCCGGCTGCGCGCCGAGTAGCCGGTGCAGCGTGCTGGCCTCATTCGGAAAACGCGCAAGCTGATCCTGTGTGAGCGGCAGTTTTTGTAATGCGCCGCCTAACGACTCGGTCAGACGCGCCGCTGCTTTGCCCGTCGGCGCGGCCAGACGGATGCGGCATTTTTGCTCGCCTGAAAGCTGAATCAACGCGGCGAGCAGTTTTGCCACGGTGGTCGTTTTACCCGTTCCCGGGCCACCTGAAATCACCGAAATCCGCCGAGTTAACGCCACGGCGGCCGCGACCTTCTGCCAGTCTGTGGCGTCCTTCGACGTAAACAACGCATCCAGCGTCTGTCGGAGCTGCGCTTCATCGCAAGGAAGCGGGGCATTCGTTTCGCTAAAGAAGCGAGCAACCGTGAGTTCGTTACGCCATAGCCGGTTGAGGTACAAACGATCGCCGATCAGAACGAGCGGCGTCTGGGCATCTCCGGGGCCAACGGCGAGGGAGCGGTTTAATACTGATTGCCAGTCCACATTCTCACCGAGCAGCGCGAAGCATGACTGAAGCACCGGGGGCATTTTTTCATCAATCACCAGACGCGAAAGCGGTAGGCAGACGTGCCCCTCGCCCGCGTCTCTGCTGAGGATCGCGGCGGCGAGCATCACCGCCGGCAGATCTCCTGCAACCATCATCGCGAACTGTACATCCAGCTGGCGCAGCACGCGTTGCTCTGCCGCCTCCAGCAGTAATTCCTGCATCGTCATGCCACCTCCTCTGTGGTTGCGGCAAACATGTTATCCATTTTCTCAATCAATACCGCGTCTGGACGTGTACTAAAGATGCCTTTTTCCGGGTCAGCCGCATCGATTCCGCGCAGGAACAGGTAAATGACGCCGCCAAAATGCGCTTCGTAACGATAATCCGCAATGCGATGGCGCAGATAACGATGCAGCGCCAGGGAATAGAGCTGATATTGCAGATCGTAGCGATGCATTTGCATGGCTGAAGCCATCGCCTGCTGGGTATAGGCTTCGCTACTGTCGCCAAGCCAGTTCGATTTGTAATCCAGCAGGTAGTAACGCCCGTCGTGGCGGAAAACAAGGTCAATAAACCCTTTTAGCATCCCCTGTACTTGGCGGAAATCAAGGGAGGGACAACCGGCAGATAAGGGATCGTACTCGCGGATCAGCGCATCAAGCGCGTCAGCCTTGAGCGGGCTGGCGATAGGGAGATAAAACTCCATCTCCACCTGTTTATCTTTGGCGGTTAACTGATTGAGCGAAATGCCCTGCTCCGTAAGCGGTGCGCGCAAGATCGCGCTGACCCAGTCGGTGAGAACCGGCTGCCATTTGGCGTCATAACCCCCGCTCTGCAGCATCTTAAGCACCCACTCCTCGCAAACCGGTTGGGTGAAGTCCAGCTCTTCAAACAAGCTATGCAAAAAGGTCCCCGGCGACGCGCCGCGTGGAAATTGGTGTGGCGTGAGTATCGGTTCTATTGGCACGCTGCCGGTACCTGCGGCATCCACGTCCAGTTTTGGCATCAGATCCTGCGCGATGCTCTGCCCGTGTTGCTGCAAGCCGGAATAACTGGTTACGCGCCAGTCGTCGCCAATGGTTCGCACCATTTGTCGGGCATGAAGATCGGGATTATGCTGCTCTGGCATCTGCCACAGGCGCGGATCCGGCGGTGACGGGATGTGCAGAGCAATATGATCGTTGCACAGCGATTCAATACACTGGCGCAGCCCTGCCGCATCTTTTGGCTCACCGAGCTGGATAAGCCGCCCCAACGCGCTCAAATGAAAATCGCTCTCCCCTGCCTTTTCGCCCCGGCGACGGAACAGCGGGGCAACGCCCAGGCTGCAGTGCCAAACCGAACGGGTCAGCGCGACGTAGAGCAGGCGTAAATCTTCCGCCAGACGCTCGGCTTCAGCGAGCTCAACGCTGGACTCCGCTTGACTGAGATCGAGAACCGCTTCAAACGAGTCACGATCGTGATAAAAAGCCTGATCCTGCACGCGGTAATTGGCAATAAACGGCAGCCAGACCAGCGGATACTCCAGGCCTTTCGATTTGTGAATGGTGACGATTTGCACCAGATGCTTATCACTCTCAAGGCGCATTTGCTGGCTTGAGGCGTTGCTGTTTGGGTCAGCAATGTGCTGCGACAACCAGCGCACCAGGGCATGCTCGCTCTCCAGCTGCGTCCCCGCCTCCTGGAGTAGCTCGCTGATATGCAAGATATCGGTCAGGCGACGCTCGCCTCCGGCCGTCGCGAGCATGTTCTCGGCAATGTGACGGTGCGCCATCAGTTCGCGCAGCATCGCCATCACGCCGCGTTTCTGCCAGCGCTCCCGGTAATGGACAAACTCTTCGACGACCCCATCCCATGCGGTTTCATCGCTGTTGAGCGCATCAATATCACGGGCATTCAGCCCCAGCATGCCGCTCGCCAACGCGCTACGCAGAGTGCTCTCACGCTCCGGTGCCAGCACGGCCTGAAGCAGCCACAACATTTCCTGCGCTTCCAGGGTTTCAAAAACGCTATCGCGGTTCGAGAGATAAACTGACGGGATGTTCAGCAGGGTTAACGCATCGCGGATCAGTGCCGCCTCCTGACGGCTACGCACCAGCACCGTGATGTCAGAAGCCTTCACCGGCATTGATGTCTCTCCCTTCCACAGCACCGCATCGCCACGCGCCCCAGCGCTGAGCCAGTCACGAATTTGCGCGGCACAGTGTTGCGCCATGGCATTTTGATAATCCGCGACGCCGCAGCCCTCTCCTTCCAGCAGCCAAAAGTTCATGGCCGGCTGAACGGCGCCATTACATTCAAAACGCAATGCCGCGTTTTTTTCAGCAAATTTTACGGGCTGAAAGGGAATTTCCCTGAACATGAACGCCGAATCCATCCGCTGGAACAAGGTATTGACGCTTTCAACCATGCCGGGAGAGGAGCGCCAGTTCGTATCCAGCGTGTAGTGCGCAGTGACTTCGCTTCGGGCTTTCATGTAAGTGAAAATATCCGCGCCGCGAAAGGCGTAAATGGCCTGTTTAGGATCGCCAATCAGCAAAAGTGCGGTTTCAGGCTGTTGTCGCCAGATACGACGGAAAATACGGTATTGCTGTGGGTCGGTATCCTGAAATTCATCAATCATCGCCACCGGGAAGCGGGCGCGGATAGCCGCGGCAAGCGCTTCACCGTTTTCACTGCATAGCGCACCGTCAAGGCGGCTTAGCATGTCGTCAAACCCAAGTTCGCCCCGGCGGCGTTTTTCACGCGAAACGGCTTCACGGATCTCCGTCATGGCGCGGGTTATCATCAGGTCGTTAAGGGTCAACGGCTCGGCAAGCAGGACATCAATGGCCAAAAATAGCGGGTGTTCCGGGACGATGCCATCGGCTTTCGTTCGCTCAACCAGAAAACGTTGTGAGAACTTTTCCAGCGCGTCCGGAAGCTGATAGCCCCGCGTCTCCTCCTGCGCCCAAGCGCTGATTTTGTCGATCCACTTGCTCTGGTTGCCACGGTTAAACTTGCGTCTGTCGATCCCGGAACTTTCGATGATCGCATCAATCTCGTCGACCGATTCGTTCCACTTTTGTTTTATGCCCGTTATTTGCGCCACGATTTTTTCATGGCGTGAGGCCAGCGTTTCATCAACTGGTGGAGGAGATTTAATGACCGGGGCTTCGCCCTGTAGATAACGGTCTATTGCGCGCAGAAGCTCTTCCGGGCCTTTCCACAGGGCGTGAACCGCTTCGGCAATATCACGCGCAAGCGGGTAGCAGTGGCGTCGCCAGAAATCGGCACAGGCCTGAAAGCGAAGCTCAGACTCATCTTCAACAAGCTGCTGCTCAAACAACATGCCGGACTCAAACGCATTCAGGCTCAACATGCGCTGACAAAAACCGTGGATCGTGAAGACAGATGCTTCATCCATTTGCCGTTCAGCTAACAACAGCCATTGGGCAGCCTGTTGCTTATCAGCAATTTCGGCCAGCAGATTCGCGTAAAGAGGGTTATCGGTGGTTTGACGCAGACAGGCAATACGCAATTCATGAATATTGGTGCGAATTCGACCCCGTAGCTCGGCGGTAGCCGCCTCTGTGAAGGTCACCACCAGCAACTCTTCCACGCTTAATGGACGTGGAAAAGCGGCGTTACCGCCGAGCCCTAACAGCAAACGCAGGTAGAGCGCGGCAATGGTGAAGGTTTTTCCCGTTCCCGCTGAGGCTTCAATCAATCGTTCACCCTGTAGAGGTAAACGTAAGGGATCAAGGGACTCAGCGGTATCGGTCATTCTTTCTTACTCCAGGGCAGTGATTGCTGCAGTGCACTGACGCTCTTCCAGATCGTCCAGCCTTTCGGGTTAACGTATTCGGTTTTCCCGCTCTGGCTCCCGGAAACCTGGGACAGAATGGCTATTCCCTGCGGTTGAACCACCGCCTGGTGGAAGAAATCGGCAACCTTTTGGGGCGTCAGCTGTTTTATCTCTGCCACTACTTTATCACGCGAATCAAACTTCAGATTGCCGCGATCAAAATCTTTGCTCAGCTGGGATGCTTCTTCACCCAATGTCTGCGGCGGCTGCGTTACCTGCGCGATCACCGCCTGCTGAATTTGGGCAAACTCTTCCGGCTTCATGGCGCGCAGTTTCTCTTCCGCCTGTGGGAAGAAAGCCTGATAACGCTGCCAGAGGTAAGCTGGCTGTTTATCGTTGCTTTGCAGCAGAAAACCAAGGCCCCACTGGCGACCGACATTCATGGAGAAAGCAAAGACCGCGTAACCAAGCTGTTCTTCGGTGCGCAGTTGGTTGTAAAACCACGGTTGGATAATTTGCCCCAGTACGGCGCTTTGCGCAGAACTGGCAAACTCATCATAACCCGTAGGCACAAACACAGCCGCCAGGGCGGAGTCCGTGCTGTTGCCTGCTTTTTCAAAAATCACATTCTGTTGTTTCTCAACCAGCACATCCTGGTTACGGCACCACTCATCACCTTTTGAACCGAGCTGGGCACGCACGTTTTGCGCTAGCGTTTTCGCCTGGTCCTCACTCATATTCCCGACAACCAGGAACTCCGGACGGGTATTGGTTTTCAGCGAATCCCGGTAGGCCAGCACATCCTTCAAGGAGATGGACGGTAACAGCGCTCGGCGATCTTCACGCTGGAAGTACGGGATTTGCGACACCATTTGCGCAGGCATAATGGCCTGATCGTACGCTTTGCCCTTCTCTGCAGAGTCCATCATCTGCGAATACCATGACTTAGCCTGCTCAAGCTGCTCGTCCGTTGGCGTGTAGCTGAAATAGCCTTCCAGCAACGCCTGGAACAGCTGCGGCAAGCGTTGGGTATAGCCGTTCGCATTGACCATCAGACCATTATTCGCGTTTGTCGAGAAACTGATCCCTCCGACGGCGGCCTGGTTACTCAGCTGATCAAGCGCGATACCGGCCAAATAATCGTTCAAGGCAAACATCACCTGATTTTTAGCGCTGTCCATGGCTTTTGGATTACGCAGAACGACGCTGACATCCGCTTTGGGTTCACTGGCAAAATAACGGCTAGGGGTATAAACCACGCGTAGCGTCGGCTCATCAATGATGAGCTCTGGATGCGGATACGCTTTCGTCGTTTTGATCAGCGAGAAATCGTCCGGAATGTAGGGGTTCAGCTCTGGCAACGTCAGTGCAATCTCACTTGCCTTTTTCTGCCAATCCACAAAGGTCTGCTCGCTGATTTTATCCACCTGATACGGGGCATCTACGAAATAGGCCGTTTTGTTATGCGGCTCGTTCGGACTGATGTACCAGATACGGGCATTCTGTGGCGTCATCATCGCCAGACGTGCTTTTACCGCATCAGCGTCAAACTGGTCGGCAATATTGACCGCGTCGAGGGTGTGTTCCACCGGCACGCGGATCATGGTGTCCGCCAGCCACTCAACGTAGTCCATGTCGCGTGTAATCGACGGATAGCGGAAATCGAGATCCAGCACGTGCGCCAGTTCATCAAAGTAGCGTTTATCGACACCTTTATCGCGCAGCAATGCAAGGTAACTGAAGATAGCGGCGACAACGTCATCGCGATGCGCCAGCCCTTTGTCCGTCAAAGTCGCGGAAATCGCCAGTACACCGCTGTTGCCGTTCACGACGGGATCGGAGTCAGCGCGAATGCCTTCCACCAGCCCTTGTTTTTGCAACCAGTCAGACAGCGTACCCGGGCTACGGTTACCAATAAGATAGGTCACCAGCTCATCGGTTTTGCTGCGAAACTGCGCCGTGTTGTTATCAATACGAAACTCAACGCGCAATACTTTGCGCGGCAACGCAGGAACGTAGTGGATAACGATCCCTTTTTGCGCATCCGTTACCACCGGCACGTCAATCTGCGGCAGCGCGATATTTTTGTTTGGCACCCGCCCAAACGTCTGCGCTGCGATGTTTGCCAGCTCTGGCAACGGCTTGTTGCTGTATATCACCGCCTTCATCAGGTTGGCGGAGTAGTACTTATCGCGAAACGCATGCAGCGCATCAAGCACTGGGCTATTCGGTTTGTCGCTCAGCGTCTCAAGGTTACCACCGGAGAAACGAGAGCCAGGGTGCGCCGGGTTGATTGTTTCTGCACTCACCTGTGCCATACGCATACCGTCTCGCGTACGGGCCATCGTCAGCTCAGAATTAACAGCATTGCGTTCACGGTCGGCATATTTTTTATCCAGCAAGGGCGCGGCGATAGCATCCGCCATCCGGTCTACCGCACCTTCCAGCGCATCGTTTTCAACCTCGAGATAAAATGCCGTGCGGTACGGCGCCGTACTGGCGTTGTGGCTACCACCATGCATTTTCAGGAATTCGGACAGGCTATCTGGCTGCGGATACTTTGTAGACCCCATCAGCGTCATATGTTCCAGATAGTGTGCAAGCCCAGGATGTTCTTCAGGATCTTCCAAAGAACCAACCGGAACCACTAATGCCGAGAGCGATTTTACCGCCTGCGGATCGGAAACCAGCAGCACGGTCATCCCGTTATCAAGATGAATAGCCTGATACTGGCGAGTGTCTTTATCGCTCTTGCGGATAGTTTCCTTAACGGGTTGCCAACCGGAGTCTGCCTGAGTGAAGGGAGCCCAAAGGGCGACAAACAAAACGAATGCTTTAAACAAGGTGCTGCCTGGCATTAACGACCTCTTTATCACGGCTACATCATTAACAAACTACGTGCTGGACGCGCCAGCATCTCTTTCTTTGAGTACATCAGTCCGTGATAAGAAGTGCATATTAAATGAACACCCCATGCTGCGCAATTTTTATACAGCAGTCAGGACTGATTAAATTTGAACAACGGTAACAGGTAGCGTTGCGCCTCTTGCGTAATCGCGTCGAAATATTCCGGCTCAAGCGTTCGCCATAAACGTTGGTACCAGACATCTTCGCCTTCACCACGCACCATCATGTTACCTTCATAGGCCTGCACAAATTTACTCCGTGCTTTCTGTAGTGAAGCATCATCCGTTAACATGGCATCATTCTGTGCGTCATAACAGGCTTTTATCCACGCCCCTCCACTTTCTGGCAGGAGCAGCAGAGGTTTGTTCATTCCCTGACGGTACCCTTCGATATACAACGATAAATAACCTAACGCCTGCTCCGCCTCCATCGGCGGGAAGCGCCATTCACCCTCTTTACGCACGAAAATACGGCTTTCACCCTGATTGCCGCCAGCACTGTAGACAAGATGTTCGAGCCAGAGTTGCAAACCTTGTGAAACACTTAGCATGGAGGGCCGCCAACGCAATAGCCCGTCAGCCTGCACCTGGGTCAACCAGCCCGTAAGCTGTACGCCGTTGCAGTTGAGATCGATTTCGATACTTTCTCCAGGTTGACGGCTCTCAATGACCCGATCTGCCAGAGCTTTCATTTCCTGACACTGTGCATCCCAGGCGATTTCACCGAATGCCCCATAAGGCAACTGCCCGGCCGCGCGGTAACGACGGAACAACCGGGAATCGTCCTGCTGCTCCACCAGTGCATTGAGAAGCTGGAGGTTTAACTGGTAGCGCTCCAGGCCTTCAAGGGTGAAAGGCTCTGCCTCTGGAATTTCACCCTCTTCAGAACGGAAGTTAACCCGCAAGCGCTGCTGGAAAAATGCCCGTACCGGGTGCGCCCAAAAACGCTGAAGCTGTTCGAAGGTCAGGGTCTCAATTGGCAGAACGTCCAGTTCCTGAATGAAATGCGTATGCGCCATCCCCTCTTTCTTCGCCGTCGGAAGCCACTCGCGGGCATAGCTCTGATGTTCGTTGGCGATATAGTTCAACGGGTCAAACGGCATACGGCTATGACAACGGATAATATGGGCTTTCACCCGCTGCTCGCTCTCATCGCAGTTGCGCGCTTCGTCACCCGGCAAATAGTGGCTCTGCCCAATATAGTCCACCAGTTCCTGTACCAGAACCGACGGGAAGCGCTCGCTGTTATCCTGAATCGACCGGCCGATATAGCTGATATAGAGCTTGCTCTGGGCTGAAATGAGCGCCTCAAGGAAGAGGTAACGGTCATCATCACGACGGCTACGGTCCCCCCGCTTCGGTTGAGAGCTCATCAAATCAAAGCCCAGCGGTGCCAGCGCTCGCGGATAAACGCCGTCATTCATGCCAAGCAGGCAAACCACTTTGAAAGGGATTGAACGCATTGGCATCAACGTACAAATGTTGACCGGCCCGGCCAGGAAACGTTGACTGATGCGCTCTTGATCGAGACGCTGGGTCAACTCATCGCGCAGCAGCGACAAGGGAACCGCTTCGGAATAGTGCGAGTTAACACCTTCATCAACGATAGCCTGCCACTGTTTTTCAATCAGTGCCATCGCGGCTTCGGTTTCACTGTCCGGCAGGAAGAAATCATTGAGCATTTCCCGACAAACCGGGAGCCACTCTGCCAGCGGGCGCGATTGCGCCAGCTCACGCCGCCAGCGATTAAGCTGCATCAGCAGCGAGGCTAAATGCCCGACCAGCTCGGCAATGAGCCCGGTAGATTCATCGTATGGCAGTACCTCATTCCACTCACCCTGGCTGCTTTCCATCGCGTAGCCCAGTAACATGCGGGTCAGACCAAAATGCCAGGTGTGCTGCCCCGTTGGCGGAAGTTCAAATTCCTTGACGTTATCGTCATCGATCCCCCAGCGCACACCAGATTCATTAACCCACTGTCGAAGGTAGCGCAGCCCCTCTTCATTAATGCTGAAACGCGCGGCCAGCACGGGTACATCCAGCAGCGCAAGTACATCTTCAGAAATAAAGCGGCTGTCCGGCAGCGACAGGAGAGTCACAAATGCCTGCAATGCCGGGTGAGACTGACGCGCACGACGGTCAGAAATAGCGTAAGGCAGGTATCTTTCGCCTGTCGCACTGCCAAATACAGCCTGAATAAAGGGGCTATAGCTGTCGATATCCGCCACCATTACGACGATATCGCGCGGTGTCAGCGTGGGATCGTCCTGCAACATGGCAAGCAGACGGTCGTGAAGGATCTCAACTTCACGCTGTGGGCTATGGCAAACGTGCACGGTGATACTGCGATCGTCAGGATCCAGTTTTCGCTTACTCTTGCTGTTTTCAAATTCTTTGGCCGTAACGCCCATAACAGCACGGTTTTCCAGATCCAGAATGTCTAACTGAATATTGTGCAGCAGGCTATCCGGGGCGATCTCAACAAACGCATCCACATCACCTTCGCCAGATGACGTGATGTCGGAGAGCATATGAATGTAGTCGCGCCCCAGCTTTCCCCAAGAGGCCAGTAGTGGGTTCGGCAGATTCTGGATGCCTTCTTCATCGAAAAGCTGTGTAGCGTTCGTGTTTTCTTTAAATAACGGAACGGTGCGTTCTTCAAACAGGCGTTTTCTCTGACGGGTTACGAGCCGTGAAAGCCAGCGTTCATCGAGAATATCGCCCCAGTACTGTCGGCAAGGATTGGTAAAAAGGATATGAATATCAATATGCTTACCCAATGCGTTTAGCGCCTGTATATAAACAGGGGGTAACGCAGATATTCCACAGATAAATACCCGAGACGGTAATCTGGCCGGGCGCTCAGCGGCGTTTTCCAGTATCGAGATAAATTTGTCGTACAGGTTGGCGCGGTGCCATTTTGGCTGACCCAGCTTCTCGGTGTGCTCCACCAGTGCTTTCCAGAGCGGTGCCTGCCAGATTTGCGCTTCCGGCAAACCTTCCACGAGTTCACCCGCTTCCCAACGAATTAGCCAGTCAGAACGATAAACCAGATACTGGTCATAAAGATCGGCTGTACGAGACGCCAGCTGGAAGAGTTTGCGCTTATCGGTATCGTCATGAAGGTAATGGCGCAGCATGGTGAATTCGTCACGCGCCAGCATATCCGGCAGTAGCGCCATCAGCTTCCAGCTCATGCTTTGTTTGTTAAAAGCGCTCTGCTCGGGAATGTCCGGCAGCACGCGAACAAACATCTCCCAGATAAAGCTAGCAGGCAGCGGAAACGCGATGTTAGCCGCAATGCCAAATTTCCGGGAAAGCGACATTTGCAGCCACTGCGCCATACCGGTGCTTTGCACCAGTACCATTTCAGGCTCAAAAGGATCGTCCAGCCGCTCTCGCTCAACGATAAATTCCATCAGCGCTTCCAGCACATCCAGACGATTTGAGTGATAGACCCTTAACATAGACGCTCCCAACTACTGGCTAACCGGGCAATGCAGACGCGTCATCACGCCGTGCCGCCCCAGAGGAGAAATAAGTGTAACCGTGATGCTGACACATCCGGACTGCATTGTCTGCATTCGGTTTAGCTGCCAGCCTTCAGGCAGCGTGTTGCCCCCCAACTGCGACTGATTCCAGGCGTAGTGCCAGAGCTGACGGTATTGATTAAACAGTGAAAATCGAGTGGCTAACGCCCGATGATAACCCGTCAGCGCAGTAACGATAATGACCAGCAGCGTCATGGCCAGTAAGACCTCAACCATGCTAAACCCCTTTTCCCGGCTCAGGGTAACTGACACAGCGTATTCTCCTTAAGCGGGCAAAAATCACTCCAGCCGTGAGGTGAAAACCGAATACGACCATTGGTTATTTCTCCTCCACGCCATAACAAGAGGTCACGGTTGCCGGCGATGAGCAATACCCGAGCCTCGCTGAGCAACCGCAAGCAAACCTGCCTGTCCTGAAACGGTTTGCATTGAACCTCCGACTGCAACAGCCAGCCCTGAACCCGCCCCCACTCCAGTGCAGACTGCACAGACGCCTGCTGTTGAAGCGAGCGGCTCTCACCGCTGACCAGCGAGCTAAATGTGGTGAGTTGCTGATTAAGGCCGGTAAGGATTAGCGTGCCGAGTATCAGTAAAAGTAGCACCAGCGCCAGCGACGACATCCCGCTCTGACGGCTCATAAGTTATATCCCGTGACACCATAACGAGCCTGAAAGGATGTTCCCTGCGCGCTCTTATTCACGGCGACCAGTTCAATCGTTAGCTCTGGTGCGAAGCCAGCCTGTTCAGTTTTACTCACCACAAACTGCTGGACCGTAATTCTGCCGGGATCAGTCAGCTTTTCCCACCCTTTCCCCTCACAGGAGAGTGCGCCACGCAGGGTTTCCAGCGCCCCCGATTCCAGGCGAAAACCCGTACTGTCACTTTCTGACGCCGAGGTGTCCCAGATGCCATTACTGTTTGCATCCCACTGAATAATGACGCAGCTTCCCTGCCTTGCAATAACCAGCCCCTGCCCCTGACAGCTTCCCGCACAATACCCCGCACGTTGAAGTTGTTTGCCCACGGCGAAAAGGCGTTGCCAGATCTCTTCTTCAAGCTCTCTCTGGCGTGATTGCAATAAAGCAGCCTGCTGCAGGCCGGGTAAAAAGCGCGATGCACTCAATAACAGAATGCTGCCGATCGCCGTAGCAATTAGCACTTCTGTCAGCGAAAACCCCTGCTGACTCACTGACATGAGCTGTCTCCTCCCGTGTTGCACATCCTGATGCGTCCTCCATTTGAGACCATAATCAGCCACTCTCCCGCGCGGCCTTTCACCCGTATTCGCCCAGCCCAGGCCGTATCCCTTAATCCATAGAACCCTAACGAAGGCGTTACCTCGCTCACCGCTACGTCTGCCCAAAGTGGGAGAAGGACAAAGGGGTTTCCCTTTTCACACCCTTGCACGACAGAACTCATCAGGCAGGTGCTGCCCTCCTTTCGCTGAAGTGTTATCTGATGGTCGCGATTGTGCCGGTTTGCGTCATTGCGCAGAAACACCAGATAGTCACGCACCTGCTGGGCGGTTTGCCATAACCGCTGCTGCTGTTGCCAGCTGTTCCAGCCGTACAGCCCCGTCGCGCTGAGAATGACAACCAGTGAGATGGCAACCAGGGTTTCGATAAGCGTAAAGCCGTGCTCTTTTTTCATGCCGGGAGTGTGGTGAAAAGCGCATACCGTCGCGAGCAGCAAATCAGGATGTTACGAGGCGTTATCCAGAGAATTTTGCCTGTTGCATACCGTTACATCATCTTTGGAAAACAGCGCGTAAAACAAAACGAAGGCGAAAAAAAACCGGCGCTTAAAAGCACCGGTTGTGTGAGTATTTGCCGTATCAGATAGCGACAGGCGCTTTGATGCCAGGATGAGGGTCGTAACCCTCAATCTCAAAGTCGTCAAAGTGGTAATCAAAGATCGATTCCGGTTTACGTTTGATAACCAGTTTCGGCAGTGCGCGCGGCTCACGCGTTAGCTGGAGATGCGTCTGTTCCATGTGGTTGCTGTAAAGGTGGGTATCACCACCGGTCCAGACAAAGTCACCCACTTCCAGGTCACACTGCTGCGCCATCATATGCACTAACAGCGCATAGCTGGCAATGTTAAACGGCAAGCCGAGGAAGACATCGCACGAACGCTGATAAAGCTGGCAAGAGAGCTTGCCATCAGCCACATAGAACTGGAAGAACGCATGGCAGGGAGCCAGCGCCATTTTGTCCAGCTCGCCCACGTTCCAGGCAGAAACGATGATGCGGCGTGAATCTGGATCGTTTTTCAACTGGTTCAGCACCGTGGTGATCTGGTCAATATGGCGACCATCCGGCGTTGGCCATGCGCGCCACTGTTTTCCATAAACCGGGCCCAGGTTACCGTTTTCATCTGCCCATTCGTCCCAAATTGAGACATTATTTTCGTGCAGATAAGCAACGTTTGTATCGCCTTGCAGAAACCAGAGCAGCTCATGAATGATCGAGCGCAGGTGGCAGCGCTTTGTCGTCACCAGAGGGAAGCCTTCTTGCAGATTGAAGCGCATCTGGTGGCCAAAAATAGAGAGCGTACCGGTACCCGTACGGTCATTTTTCGGCGTGCCCTCATCGAGCACTTTTTTCATCAATTCAAGATACTGTTTCATGGTTCCTCAGGAAAGTTGTTGCTGTGAGCGGCGGCGATACGCCCAAATCATCATTACGGCACCCGCCACAATCATCGGGATGGAGAGGATCTGCCCCATACTGATGTACTGCACCCACTCGCCGGTAAACTGCGCATCCGGCTGGCGGAAGAACTCGACGATGATACGGAACGCGCCGTAACCAATCAGGAACAGGCCGGAGACAGCCCCCATAGGGCGCGGCTTGCGAATGAAGATATTCAGGATGATAAACAGCACTACGCCTTCCAGTGCCAGCTCGTAGAGTTGGGACATATGGCGCGGCAGAACGCCGTAAGTGTCGAAAATAGATTGCCACTCTGGGTGAGAAGGCAGCAGAGCCATATCTTCGGCACGGGAACCTGGGAACAGCATGGTGTAGGACACACTTGGGTCAACACGCCCCCACAGCTCACCGTTGATGAAGTTACCCAGACGGCCCGCCCCCAAACCAAACGGGATCAGCGGAGCAATAAAATCAGAGACCTGGAAGAAGTTGCGTTTGGTGCGTTTGGCGAAGATCACCATCACCAGAATCACGCCAATCAGGCCGCCGTGGAAAGACATCCCCCCGTCCCAGACGCGGAACAGATAGAGAGGATCGTTCAGGAATACTGGCAGGTTATAGAACAGAACATACCCGATACGCCCGCCCAGGAACACGCCGAGGAAACCCGCATACAGCAGGTTTTCAACCTCATTCTTAGTCCAGCCACTGCCCGGACGGCTGGCACGGCGACCCGCAAGCCACATGGCAAAAATGAAGCCCACCAGGTACATTAGACCGTACCAGTGAAGCGAAACAGGTCCTACTGAGAAAATGACCGGATCAAACTCCGGAAAATGCAGATAACCACTGTTCATCTGTCACCACAAGATCTTGTTATTCCGCTGAAAGTGGACAGCGGTAGACGCGCGCTTCTGCGGGAAGCAGAAGCTCCAAAGCAGCGAATCATAGCATAAGGGAGGCGATGAGGCTGCGCCTGAGATGTAAAAGATGTGTATATACGGTTGTGCGCTTGTTCCCCCCCCTCTTGCAGGGAGAGGGAGAAAAGCGTTTATCGGCCACCGCGGATCAGGCCGCCCATGCCGCGTCGCTCCATGAATGCCGCGACCTGGTGACGCACTTCCGCTGCCAGCTGCGCATCAAGGCTGCGTTCCGCCAGCTCGCGGGCATCGTCAATGTCGATATGGCGTAACAGATATTTCACGCGCGCCACAGAACGGCCGTTCATCGATAAATGGCGGAACCCGAGGCCAATCAGGATCGCAACGCACATCGAGTCCCCGGCCATTTCGCCACACAGACGCAAATCGAGACCGTTTTGCTCTGCTTCTCGGGCGATCATGGCTAATGCCCGGAGCATCGCCGGATGCAGGCTGTCATAAATGCTGGCGACGCGGGTGTTGTTACGATCAACCGCCAGAATATATTGCGTCAGGTCATTGGTTCCGACAGAGATGAAATCAACACGATTCGCCAGCTGCGGCAGCATAAAGACCATTGAAGGCACTTCAAGCATGACGCCGATGCGCGGTTTTGGGATCGCATAGCCAATCATTTCTTCAACTTCGCGCCCCGCACGTTCGATCAGGCGTCGCGCTTCGTCGATCTCATCAATGCTGGTCACCATCGGCAGCAAAATGCTCAGGTTACCGGTCGCTGCATTTGCGCGCAGCATGGCGCGAACCTGGATCAAAAAGATCTCCGGCTGGTCGAGAGTAATACGGATGCCACGCCAGCCCAGGCACGGGTTTTCTTCACTGATTGGCATGTAGGGCAGTTGTTTATCCGCGCCGACGTCCAGCGTGCGCAGCGTCACGGGCTTGTCGTTGAACATCTGCAACATGCCCTGATACTGCGCCACCTGCTCTTCTTCTGACGGGAAACCGCTTTGTAACATAAACGGAATTTCAGTGCGGTATAAGCCGATGCCGTCGATACGGCTGCCCAGTTTCTCTTCGTGCTCCGGGCTTAAACCCGCGTTGAGCATGACTTTGATGCGCTCACCGCTCTTAAGCTGTGCAGGCAGGTTGACGTCGTCTTCAGCCAGTTTGCTTAATTCATTTTCTTCACTGATGAGACGCTGGTATTCCTGAAGCAGAACCGGTTCAGGATCGACCAACAGCTCACCGCGGTATCCATCCACCACCAGGGTGCGCCGGTGCAGCACCGACGGCTGAATATCTGCGCCCATCACCGTGGGAATGCCGAGCGCTCGCACCATAATGGCGGCATGGGAGTTGGCTGCACCATCACGTACGACCACCCCCGCCAGTCTGTCCTGGGGCAGTTCAGCCAGCGTTGTTGCCGAGAGTTCATCCGCAACCAGCACAAACCGTTTGGGCCAGGCATTCGCCCCCTGATTGGTGTCATCAAGGTGGAACAGCAGACGTTGCCCCAGAGCACGTAAATCCCCCGCTCGCTCTTTCAGATATCCGTCGGTCAGCGCGGCAAATTGTTCGGCAAACTTTTCGATGACTTTTTTAACGGCCCATTCCGCGACCGAGCCTTTATCCACTTCTGCAAAAAGCTCACGGCGCAGACGCGCGTCAGAAAGCAAGTGCGAGTAGAGGTCAAAGATTGCCGCCGTCTCTTTTTGCGCACCCGCAGCAAAGCGTTTGCTGTAGCGACGAAATTCATTTGCGGCCTCTTCCAGCGCGGCGGTGAGACGCTCTCGCTCAAGTGCTTCATCAAGTGTTGAGGCTTCGTAAACCTGCTCCATCAAAGGCAGCGTTGCGTCCATCCAGCCTTCGGCAATCGCCACGCCGGGCGACGCCGGAAGCGCGCGAATGCGCGTATGGCGATATTGCCCAAAGAGGGCAGCAAGCTGTGACTGGGAGAGGATCGCGGCCATTTGGGTGGCCAGCGTCACGAGGAAAGACTCTTCGCTCTCGTCGAACTGGCGTAGCTCACGTTGCTGAACAACCAATACACCCAGCAGCTGACGACGCTGGATGATAGGCACACCGAGAAACGCGCGGAAACGCTCTTCTTTTACGGAAGGGATGTATTTAAAGCTGGGGTGTTTTTGCGCATCGGCAAGGTTGATAGGCTCGGCAAGCCGGCCAACCAGACCCACGATACCCTCGTCAAACGCGAGCGCAACGGTACGGCCTCGCGGTTTTTTCAAACCGCGGGTCGCCATCAGGTAATAGCAGCGCCGATCATGGTCGGCCAGATACACCGAACAGACTTCGGTCTCCATCGCAAGACAGATGTCAGTGACCAGAATATTCAGCGCCTCGTTCAGACGAGGCGCACTGGCTACCTTCTCGACTATTTCTCGCAGGCGGGTGAGCATGATTTGCGTAGCTTAACCTCTTTTACGTCGCCAGGCAGGTGCACTCTGCGGCTTAGGCGGGATCTCCTGAAGCTGCATGACAACACTTGCGAACTCTTTCATCACCCTACGGTAAACATCACGCTTAAATGACACGACCTGGCGAACAGGATACCAGTAGCTCACCCAGCGCCAGCCATCAAATTCCGGCGTACTACTGGTTTGCATATTGATCTCTGAATCGTTGCCCACCAACTGCAAGAGAAACCATTTTTGTTTCTGGCCGATACAAACCGGCTTTGTGTCCCAACGCACCAAACGTTTCGGTAACTTGTAACGCAACCAGTTGCGGGTCGAAGCCAGGATGCGAACATCTTTTCGGCTTAAACCGACTTCTTCAAACAGCTCCCGGTACATCGCTTGTTCTGGGGACTCTCCTGGGTTGATCCCACCTTGCGGGAACTGCCAGGAGTGCTGACCATATCGCCGGGCCCACATGACTTGACCCTGGCGATTACAAATTACGATTCCCACGTTCGGGCGGTAGCCATCGTCATCAATCACCGGACTACCCCAAACTAAACCTTATATATGAATGATTGTTTCACACTACTGGGAGGCGGTAAACCACTCTCTTACAGGCCTGCAACCTAATAACAATTGAATAACTCACAATTTTGGGCCGAGTTATAAACAGATACGCTGCCGTAAGAGCAATTTTATTCACCTTTTCTGTGGATATAGTTGTGAAGAAGTATGGAATTACCGATGGACAACCTTAATCATCGCTCAACACGCCGTTTCACCAACAAGAAATAATACCATTAATTACAAATAGTTAAGCTCTTTTTGAGAGAAGTAAAACCGAATAACGTGACGATCATCACACCTGCGATCATCGTACTGATGAAAGATCGAGCAGCGTCGGTTTTATCCACAGATTGTGCCAATAAGTTAGGCACATTTTGTTTGAAAATTCGATTTTCGTCGCACGTCAAGGCTGTAAATTGAAACAGTAGTAGGGGTTATTCCCAGTTATCCCACTTTTCTGTGGATAACATGGTGTAAGATCCTGTTTATTGTCAGTGACCAGAATTGAACAACCCGTTTTTTGTCTTCAGCCAAAGAAATAATAACATCTAAAAAAACCTATAAATCATACACATGGCATATTCGTACAGAAAAAGTTAAACTCTATCCACAGGGGATAATTTATTAGTTTATTTTTTAATCAAAAGGTTACCGTCATGCACCCGCTTATACCCTTGCTTTCACCGCCGTCCAGCGAAGCACAGCTGCTGCAACAGGCGCAGCGCCTGGCGGGCCTGTCGCTTGGTGAGCTGGCGGCAATGGCAGGTCTGCCGATCCCCAAAGATCTGAAGCGTGATAAGGGCTGGATCGGGATGTTGCTCGAGCTATGGCTCGGTGCGAGCGCGGGGAGTAAACCAGAGCAAGATTTCGCCGCGCTGGGCGTCGAGCTGAAGACCATTCCTGTCGATAGCCAGGGGAAACCGCTGGAAACCACGTTTGTCTGCGTGGCTCCGTTAACCGGCAATACGGGCGTGACGTGGGAAACCAGCCACGTTCGCCATAAGCTGAAGCGGGTGTTGTGGGTACCGGTTGAGGGAGAACGCCAGATCCCTCTTGCAGAACGCCGTGTTGGCGCACCGCTACTCTGGAGCCCGAATGAGGACGAAGAACGCCAGCTTTGCCTGGATTGGGAAGAACTGATGGATATGATCGTGCTGGGAAAGGTTGAGCGCATCACCGCCCGGCATGGCGAAGTGTTACAGCTCCGTCCGAAAGCGGCCAACAGTAAAGCACTCACAGAGGCAATTGGCGCGCAGGGTGAACCGATACTGACGCTTCCACGCGGGTTTTATCTAAAAAAGAATTTCACCGGCGCGCTGCTCGCACGTCATTTCTTACTCAATACATAGCTTTTTAACGAGTTTTGCGAGCTATCAAACATAATCAGCTGGTTTTTAAGATTTTACCGCTTTCTCCTGTCGGAATAACAGGTTATTACTACACTATGATTTGATACGAGCCAAGTGAGGACGATAACGATGAAAAAATGGGCGGTGTTAATTTCAGCAGTAGGTTTAGCGTTTGCGGTATCGGGCTGTAGCAGCGATTACGTTATGTCGACGAAGGATGGGCGAATGATCCTGACGGACGGCAAGCCCGAAGTCGACGACGATACCGGTCTGGTCAGCTATCGCGATCAGCAAGGCAACAAAATGCAGATTAACCGCGACGAAGTTTCACAAATTATCGAGCGTTAACAGCGGTAAACAGAGAAGGGTCAGTCACTTGCTGGCCTTTTTGATTTTTTTCTTCCCCTTTTGCTTCCCCTCTGCCATGTTTATATTCCTTTGTCGGGAGGTTCCTGACGCGGTCTACATGTCTATTGAAGGAAGCCGGCTATGCATTATCACCGTATCCCCCACAGCGCTCTGGAGATCAGCCAACTGGGGTTGGGCACGATGACATTTGGTGAACAAAACAGCGAAGCCGATGCCCATGCACAACTCGATTATGCCGTCAGCCAGGGAATTAACCTGATTGATGTCGCAGAGATGTACCCTGTTCCGCCACGTCCGGAAACACAGGGGCTCACCGAAACCTATGTTGGCAACTGGCTGGCAAAACGCGGCAACCGCGAAAAGCTGGTCATTGCGTCGAAAGTGAGCGGCCCCTCGCGCAACAACGATGCCGGGATCCGTCCTAACCAGATCCTCGATCGCAAAAATATCCGCGTAGCGCTGGATGACAGCCTGCAGCGCCTGCAAACTGATTATCTCGATCTTTACCAGGTACACTGGCCGCAGCGTCCAACCAACTGTTTTGGCAAGCTCGGCTACAGCTGGAATGAGAATGCCCCTGTCGTTAGCCTGCTGGAAACGCTGGAAGCCCTGACAGAGTGCCAGCGTGCGGGCAAGATCCGCTACATTGGCGTGTCTAACGAAACGGCCTTTGGCGTGATGCGTTATTTGCACCTGGCGGATAAGCACGATCTGCCGCGTATCGTCACCATCCAGAACCCCTATAGCCTGCTGAACCGCAGCTACGAAGTGGGTCTGGCAGAAGTGACGCAGTACGAAGAGGTCGAGCTGCTCGCCTACTCATGTCTCGGTTTTGGTACGCTAACGGGTAAATACCTGAACGGCGCCAAACCTGCCGGAGCGCGTAATACGCTCTTCAGCCGCTTTACCCGATATAATGGGGAACAGACGCAGAAAGCCGTTGCGGCCTATGTGGATATTGCAAAGCGTCACGGGCTCGATCCCGCCCAGATGGCGTTAGCCTTCGTGCGCCGTCAACCGTTCGTTGCCAGCACCCTGCTGGGCGCGACGACAATGGAGCAGCTTAAAACCAACATTGAGAGTTTCCATCTGAACCTGAGCGAAGCGGTATTGGCGGAGATTGAAGCGGTACATCAGGTATATACCTACCCAGCACCGTAATAAAAGCAAAACGGCGACGCACGTCGCCGTTTTTAGGATTTGCCCCTTCTTCCTGAGGGTGAGGGCATCAGGCCGCACTTATCAACGACGACGCTGCCAGACCCATAATCCCGCGATTGCCAGTGCAAACAGCGCGCCAAATCCAACGCCAATGCCGACGACAGGTACGCCCACTTTGACCGCCAGCGAGTAAAACCCCAGCATCAGCAGCATCGCCATGTTTTCACCAAGGTTTTGCACAGCGATGGCATTCCCCGCCCCAACGGTCTGCTTGCCGCGCTCCTGCAGCAGCGCATTCAGCGGCACCACGAAAAAGCCGCCGAGGATACCAATCAGGATCAGCAGCGCGTATGCGGGTAATAACGCGTGTTGCAGTGAGAAGAGAAGCACCCCCACACCAATCAGGATCCCTGCGGGCATGCAGCGAGCAACGGTGTCAAGCGTCACCAGTTTTGCTGCCGCCCCGGCCCCTGCGACAATCCCAATGGCCACCATCGCATTCAGGTAGGTTGGCGTGGCGTTATCGACGATCCCCAGCGCCACCGGCACCCACAGCACCAGCAGGAAACGCAGCGTAACGCCCGCGCCCCAAAACATGCTGGTGCCCATCAGCGAAAAACGGGTTTCTCCGTTGCGCCACAGCACGCGGCAGGCGTTAAAGAAACTGCCGGTCATCGGCCTGAAGCGCCAGGATTGTCCAGGGCGTGCCACCGGCAGTTTCGGGATAAACAGGTTAGCAATAACCGCCCCACCATACACCACCGCGCAGACGCCCAGCGCAGCCAGTACGTGCCAGTCAGCCAAGACGCCGCCCGCAACGGAGCCGAGCAAAATGGCGGCAATGGTAGACGACTCCATCAGGCCGTTGGCTTTCACCAACTTATCGCCGGTAGTCAGTTCCCCGAGAATGCCATATTTGGCCGGGGAGTAAGCGGCCGCGCCAATCCCCACCAGCGTGTAGCCAATAAAGGGGTTGAAACCAAAGCAAATACTGGCTGCACCCAGTAGCTTCAGGCCGTTAGCGAACATCATTACCCGGCCTTTCGGGAAACTGTCCGCGACCTGCCCGACAAAAGGTGCAAAGATTATGTAAGCACCCACAAACACCATCTGCAGGACAGGCTGACTCCAGTCCGGGTAAAACTCGGCTTTCAGCAGTGCCAGTGTGGCAAATAGCAGCGCATTGTCACCAAAGGCTGAAAGAAACTGGGCGGCAATGACCGCCATCATGCCCTTCGAGCACAGAGAAGTGTTAGTGTGTACTGACTCACGCATTTTGTTGTTCCGCCTCTTCAACCATGCCTTTCAGGGTCACGAAATCGGGCTTACCGCTTCCCAGTACCGGGAGCTGTTTGAGATAGCGAATATCCCGCGGTACCGCCAGCTCTGGAATGCCATGTTCGCGAGCATGTTTAAGTAATTGGTCACGCTTAAGGTCGCCGTCGGTGGTAAAGAGCACCAGCGCCTCACCTTTGCTGGCATCGTTTTTCACGACCGTCGCGTGGAGTTTGTCGGCAGAAACCGCCGTTGCCAGCAGTTCAACCATCTCCAGAGAAATCATTTCGCCAGCGATCTTGGCGAAGCGTTTAGCGCGCCCCTGAATCTGCACAAAGCCCTGCTCATCGAAACGGACGATATCGCCGGTGTCGTACCAACCGGTCTCAATTTCGCCATGGATGTTTTCCGCAGTTGGGGTTTCCAGCACGCCCGGGTTTTCCACGCGTAGATAGCCGTTCATCACGTTGGGACCTTTCAACTGCAGGCGACCGCCGTCTTCAATGCCCGGTACCGCCAGCAGACGCGCATCCATTCCTGGCAGAATTCGGCCAACCGTGCCCGGTTTTGCCGCCATCGGTACGTTGATAGATACCACCGGGGCGCATTCCGTCACGCCATAACCTTCCAGAATGCGCAGGCCGAACTTGTCCTGCCAGATCTGCCGCGTGCTGTCCTGCAGTTTTTCCGCCCCGGCCACCACATAACGCACCCGGAAGAAGTCGTACGGGTTGGCGAAACGCGCGTAGTTACCGAGGAAGGTTGAGGTCCCGAACAGCACGGTGCAGTTACGGTCATACACCAGCTCCGGCACAATGCGGTAATGCAGCGGGCTTGGATAGAGGAACACTTCCGCGCCGGTCAGAAGCGGCGTAAAAAGACCGACGGTCAGGCCAAAGGAGTGGAACAGCGGCAGTGCCGACATAAAGCGGTCGTTCGCCGTAAAGTCCGCAATGGTTTTGATCTGCTCAACGTTCGCCAGAAGGCTCTTGTGGCTGTGAACCACACCTTTCGGGTTGCCCTCTGAACCAGAGGTAAAGAGGATAATCGCGTCATCCTCTGGCTGCTGTTTAACCTGCGCCAGGCGAGGAGCCAGCAGATGCGCAAAAATCCACAGCTTGTCGCCCGTGGTGACGTCAGCTTTTAAATCTTCCAGGAAGACCCAGCGCACCTGGGTCAGTTGTTCAGGCAGATGCCACAGCTTCCCTTTGTCGAGGAACTGACGAGACGTAAAGACGGTATTGATTTGGGCTGCAGTGATGGCGCTGGTTAACCCTTTGACCCCCGCCGTGTAGTTCATCATCGCCGGGATGCGGCCACGGGAAACGGCCCCAAAAATGACCGCGGCGCTGATACCCGCGTTAGGCAGCATCAGGCCAATCTTTTCGCCCTGCTTGCTGTATTTTTCCAGAATGCGTCCGACAAATAGCGTTTTGGTCAGCAGCTTACGGTAGGTGTCCGGCGTAAAGTTGATGTCTTCAATACATTTTTTCTTCGCGCCAAAGCGGTATTGCGCCGACAGCAAAGATTCATACAGCGTTTCACGCGGGCGAACGGCCATCCGCGCTTCCATCATGATCTGGTGAAGCATTTCACCGGCAATTTTACGGCGATCGCGCGCGCGCGGCGCTTCAGGCATCGGTAAGGTCGTCGGCGGCAGAATATGCAGCGTAATGGTCGGGAACAGACGTTGCTTTACCAGCCCCTTCAGGCGACTAAAATAGGTAAGCTCCGCGCCTTCAATGCGCAGCGGCACCACCGTCGCCTTTGATTTTGCCGCAACAAACCCCGCGCCGTCGTAGATTTTCATCAGCGAACCGCTGACCGTAATACGCCCTTCAGGGAAAATCACCACCGGACGCCCCTGCTCAATCAAACGCACCAGATGTTTAATCATCATCGGTTTGGTCGGGTCGAGAGGCACAAAATCAAGCAGCGGCGTTAGCCAGCGCATATACCAGCGCTGGCTGATAGAGGTATAAACCGCAAATACCGGACGGCCTGGCAGGAACAGCGCCAGCAATATGCCATCGATAAAGGAAACATGGTTTGGTGTGATAAGCACGCGTTCGCCACGCAGTGCCTGGACATTGCCAGTGACACGCACGCGAAAAAGGATGCGGAAAAGTGTACGGAAGATCCCAAAAAGCATCTCAACTCCCTTTGCCAGCCAGTGTGGAGGGTTATTAAATGGTGGCAGATTACACGAGAAGTGGTAAGGGAGCGACAGCAAAAATTGAGGCGAAAAAAAACCTGCGCATCCGCGCAGGCTGGTGCAAGAGATGAGTACGAAAACGTACTAAGAATTCTCACCAATCAATACCTCTGGGATCTTGATTGTGGCTTTTCACTACGGCCTTCGCCAGCGAGAAAACGCAAGGGAATGAGCCTAAGTGCAACCAGGTGTGAATATTCTCGGCTGCTGTTACAGGTTGAAGTGTGAGGCAAAAAAAAACCTGCGTATAAACGCAGGTTGGTGTAAATCGTGTTAATCAACCGGAGTTGATTTCACCTATCAATACCTCTGGGATCTCGACTCTATCAATCCCCTCCTCCTTCCCGCTATCGGACAATCGCAACAGCCTGAGGCAAAGTGTAACTAAAGGTTCGGATTGACATTATTTTGACATGTCTGCCTGTGTAACGATTACACCCGCGCGGGATGTTCTGCATCACGTTTGTGGATTGCAAAAGCCCGTCCCCCTTGAATGCGCACCACTTTTCCGCAACACTAGTTAGTGTGTAAACGCTTACCCCCACTAAGAAGGTATTAAATGGCGACAATTAAGGATGTGGCCCGTCTGGCAGGTGTTTCCGTTGCGACCGTCTCACGCGTGATTAACGACTCCCCAAAAGCCAGTGACGCATCGCGCCAGGCAGTACAAAGCGCCATGGAAAGCCTGAACTACCATCCCAACGCCAATGCCCGCGCGCTTGCGCAGCAGTCTACAGAGACCATCGGGCTGGTGGTTGGCGACGTCTCCGACCCGTTTTTCGGCGCGATGGTCAAAGCCGTAGAGCAGGTTTCTTACCAGACCGGCAATTTTCTGTTGATCGGTAACGGCTACCACAATGAAAACAAAGAACGCCAGGCCATCGAACAGCTGATTCGCCATCGCTGCGCGGCGCTGGTGGTGCATGCGAAGATGCTCCCGGATGCCGAACTCATTCACCTGATGAAGCAAATCCCCGGCATGGTCATCATTAACCGCATTCTGCCAGGATTCGAAAAACGCTGCGTAGCGCTCGACGATCGCTACGGTGCCTGGCTCGCCACGCGCCATCTTATCCAGCAGGGTCATACCCGCATTGGCTATCTCTGTTCCAACCACCCAATTTCCGATGCGGAAGATCGCCTGCAGGGATATTACGATGCCCTGCGTGAGAATGGGCTCCCTTGCAATGAGCGGCTGGTCGCCTACGGTGAGCCTGACGAAAGCGGTGGTGAACAGGCCATGACGGAGCTATTAGGACGCGGGCGAAACTTCACCGCTATCGCCAGCTACAATGACTCGATGGCAGCGGGCGCAATGGGGGTGTTAAATGACAACGGCATTGACGTTCCGGCAGAAATCTCACTCATTGGCTTCGATGACGTCCTGGTGTCACGCTACGTGCGCCCTCGCCTGACGACCGTACGCTATCCAATTGTCACGATGGCAACGCAGGCGGCCGAACTGGCGTTAGCGCTGGCGGACAAGCACCAGCCGCCGGATATTACGCATCTGTTTAGCCCAACCTTAGTCCGCCGTCACTCGGTCGTACCACCGGCGGAAACCGCTGGCGAATAACGATAGAGGTGGACGGTTTTATCCGGGTATTCCAGCGCATCGCCAATATACTGCCAGCCGTAACGTTCGTAGAAGTCGCGGCAGGCTGACCACAGATGCAGCTCGGTATACCCGGCCCGTGCGGCATAAGCGATGACATGCTGCTGTAATTTCCCCGCAAGCCCCTTTCCCCGCGCCGTTTCATCAACAAACAGCGCTGCCAGCCACGGATACAGATCCTGACGGGTAATCAGGTCGCAGCGCCACAGTCCCACGGTGCCCAGAAGCTGTTCGCCCTCAACGGCAATAAAGGTCAGCGGCAAGGCGTCCGGGGTTTGGCTATGATCGACCACGCTCTGAAAGAATTCGCGCGGCAGACCGTCGCCAAAGGCGTGCCAGATCCAGTCGATAACCTGCGCTGCAAACTGTGGTGCGGCATACAGCGGCAGAATAGTCATACCAGTTTTCCCTGAAAAACCGGCACCGACTCAAAAAGATAGCCGTCAAAATCCGGCGCATCTTCATCGGAGAGTTCAAGCAGGCTCTTTTTCACGTTTTCGAGATGCTGGAACATGGCCTGCCAGGCGCCCATCACGTCGCGACGGCGGAGCGCAGCCAGAATAGTTTGCCGGTCGCCCAGCCATTTCAGGCGATACGCGCGGCTGGCGATATGCACGTTGAACTGTTGCCACAGCGGGCTGCTGTCCATGTGATGCCAGATGCTTTCCACGGTTGCCAGCAGCATTTGGTTTTGCGTCGCCCCCGCCAGCACCAGGTGGAACATCTTGCTGTTGTCCTGGCTGCGATCGTCGGCGGCAATCGCCCGCTGCTCCTGCTCGATAATCCGGCGCAGATTATCGATATCAGCACGTGTCGCCATTTTAGCGGCAAAGGCGGCAATATTGCTTTCGAGAAGCTGGCGCGCCTGTAAAATCTCAAACGGGCCGACGTCGCTGTTGAGGAAACGCTCTTCTTCGTTTTCGTGTTCTTCCGGGATACGCATGACGTATACGCCCGAGCCTTGACGGATATCTACCGTGCCCTGTAGCTCAAGCATCAGCAGCGCCTCACGCACAATGGTGCGGCTTACGCCGTACGTCTCGGCAATGTTACGCTCAGGAGGCAGGCGCGACCCAACGGGATAATGTCCCTGGATAATCTGCGCCCGTAAATCCTCGCCAATTTCCTGGTACTGTTTTTTTTCCGGCAGGATGACAGCCTTATCCACGTTACCACCTGTTTTTCAGTGAGTGCTCAGGCCGGGCGTCCTCCCGGCCAGTTTGTGCGCTATTTTATCAGAAGCCGCGGGGTTTTCTTACTTCCATTCATCATCAACCGAGAGCGTAAGCACGCGCTCGTCGCGCAACTGTCGGAACCAGGCGGCTGATTTTTTCGCCCGCCGAGCACGGTTATCATCCAGATCGATCTCAATCAGCCCATAGCGATTTTTAAAGGCATTCATCGGCGATACGTTATCGGTAAACGCCCACAGCATATAGCCATGACAGTTTGCCCCCTCCTCCCTTGCCAGCAGCGTGTAGTAGAGGTGTTCGCTGATAAAGTCGATGCGGTACGTGTCTTCAATAATGCCGTCACGATTGCGGAACAGGGCTTCGTTCTCAACCCCCATACCGCTTTCTGCCACGAACCAGTCGATATTGCGGTAGTCGTTCTTAATCCGCATCGCCATGTCGTAGATAATGCGCGGGTAGATTTCCCAGCCTCGGGACGTGTTCATCCGCCGTCCCGGCAGTTCGAACGGCTCGTAGTAGCACGCCGGGTGGAAAGGCGTGTCCGGGTTCCAGGCGCGGGAAGGCGCTTTTACCCGATGTGGGTAATAGAGGTTGATCCCCAGCTCGTCGACCGTGTTTTCGGCGATCAGCGCCAGCTCGTCTGCCGTATATTCCCACTTAACCTGGTGCTGCTCCAGCAGGGTAAAGAGCGCCTGCGGATAACGGCCGTGTACCAGGGGATCCAGGAAAACGCGGTTATAGAATAGATCGTATATCTCTGCCGCCTTGACATCATGCGGCGCGCGGGAACGCGGATAGGTCACTTCCGGGTTGAGAATACAGCCCACGGAGCCCTGGTATCCCTTGTCGCGAAACAGCTTCACGATCTTCGCCGTCGCCAGCACCTTGTGATGGTTCCACTGCATCCATTTACCGGTGTTCTGCTCATACGGCCAGCGCAGGGCATCCAGATAGACGCGGGTTTGTACCACGATCGGCTCGTTGAAGGTGAACCAGCGCTTCACCCGCGCGTGGTAACGTTCAAACACCTTTTCAGCGTAGCGAACGAACAGCTCGACAACCTGCTTTGAGCCCCAGCCGCCGTAGGTTTCCAGCAGCGCGCCCGGCAGCTCGTAGTGCTCCAGGCAGATCATCGGCTCGATGCCCTGGCGGTGCATTTCATCGAACAGCGCGTCGTAGTAAGCGGCGTACTCCTCATCTACCGTCACGTTTTCGTAGTCGGTTAAAAAGCGCGACCAGTTGATCGAGGTGCGGTAGTGCGTCAGCCCGGCCTGTTTCATCAGGGCGACATCTTCACGGAAGCGGTTGATAAAATCAGTGGCGACCGCCGGGCCGTAGCCGTTATGCCAGACGTGACGATCGTTTTTGTACCAGAGATCGATCCACGAGTCCTGCCCCGCTTTTTTGCCGCTCCACCCCTCAGTTTGCCAGGCTGAAGCGGCCGCCCCCAGAATGAAATCCTGCGGTATCGTAACCTGTTTTATGCTCATCGCGTCCTCATGCGTTATCGGTGGCTTGTTGCAGCGCGGCCTGCTCCGCGCGGCGAGAAGCAATCTTCACAAACGGCAGGTAAATCAGAACCGCCGTAACAATGCAGATAAGCTGGGTGATCACCGCGCCCATAGAGCCCGCGGTTGAAAGCCAGGCGTTGATCAGCGGCGGCGTGGTCCACGGCACCATCACCACCGCTTTCCCGGCAAAACCGGTCACGGTCGCAAAGTAACCGATGGAGCCGGTGACTAATGGGGTGATGATGAACGGAATGGCGAGGATAGGGTTAAGCATGATTGGCATACCGAAGATCACCGGCTCGTTGATGTTAAACAGGCCAGGGCCAATGGAGAGCTTGGCAATCTCCTTCATTTCTTTGCGTTTGGTGGCGATCATCACCGCAATCAGCAGGCCAATCGTCAGCCCGGACCCGCCAATGCTCATGTACACATCCCAGAACGGCATGGTAATGATGTTCGGCACCTCTTTGCCCTGCTCGAACGCGCTCATGTTGACGGTGATCGCCCCCAACAGCAGCGGTTCACGGATCGGTTTAATCATCTGGTTACCGTGAATACCGATCACCCAGAACAGCTGCGCCACAAACATCAGCAGCAGAATGCCCGGCAGGCTTTGCACCACGCGCTCCAGCGGCTGTTGCACCACCTGGTAAACGGCGTCGTACAGGTACATGCCGGTAGCCTGATGGAAAATAAAGCCAAAGGTCGCTATCGCCGTAGTGGTGATAATGGCCGGGATCAGCGCGGAGAATGATGCCGCCACGTTAGGCGGTACGGTATCCGGCATCTTAATTTTCAGTCCCTTACGGTTTTCCAGCCAGCAGTAGACTTCAACGGACAGGATAGCGATAAACATGCCGAGGAACAGGCTGCGGGTATCCGAGAACTGGCGCAGCAGCACGTCTTTCACCACGTGCATTTCGCCGTCCACCAGCATCTCTACGGTGGTCGGCGTCACGCAGATAAAGCAGATCACCGCCAGCAGGCCGGGAAACAGCGATTTAATACCGTTAATTCGCCCCAGCTCAACGCCGATCAAAAAGACCGCGCCAATGTTCAGAAAGTTAAGGGTGGCGTAGTTCAACGCGCTGGTGATGGGCTTTAGCGCGGCGAGAAACGACAGCGACTGAAAGCTTGCGAGGCCGTTTTTCGGATCCAGCACCATATTGGAGATCAGCACCGAGAATGCCCCAACGATGATAACGGGCATTAAGGTGATGAAAGCAGACTTGATCGCCATGATGTAGCGATAGCTGTTGAATTTCGTAGCAAAACTGCCCAAAGCGTCGATCAGTTTTTCCTGCAATGCCATAGGGTAATACCTCAGTAAAAGGGCTTTTATTGAATAAGGTGTACAGCCGGATACTATTGGTATGCCAAAAATAGCTTTATGAGCGCTCTGGTTCTGTGATTAAGCTCTCAACGCCATCATAGGTATTCCAGATTGAGATTTTTGACCTTTTTGGCATACCACTTACAGATGTTTATTCCGCGCTGACCGGTCGTTACCAAAAGCGTGATCGTGATGGGGGTTTTGCGCTTCCCGCGCCGCTTATGCGCCGGATGGTCTGTGGTAAACTGCACACCATTACGTGGAATCAGGAAGGTCTAATGGCAACAATGCTGGATGTCTCACTGCGTGCGGGCGTGTCGAAGGCCACGGTATCGCGCGTGCTGAACGGCACAGGTCAGGTTAAAGAGAGCACGCGTCAGCAGGTGTTCAATGCAATGGAAGAGCTGGGATACCGCCCGAACTTTCTCGCGCGTTCGCTCGCCAACCAGACCAGCAACAGCATTGGTCTGGTGGTCTCCACCTTTGACGGTTTTTACTTCGGTCGCCTTCTACAGCAAGCCTCGCGGCAAACCGAAACACACGGTAAGCAGCTGATCGTCACCGATGGCCACGACGCGCCGGAGCAGGAAGAGCAGGCCGTACAGATGCTGGCCGACCGCAAGTGTGACGCCATCGTACTGTATACGCGCTATATGAGTGAAAAAGCGATCATCAAATTAATGAATAGCGTACAAACGCCGCTGGTGGTGATCAACCGCGAAGTCAGTCAGGCAGCCGATCGCTGCGTCTTCTTCGAACAGCAGGACGCCGCCTTCAAGGCCGTGGATTATCTGATAAGCCAGGGTCACCGCGAGATCGCCTGTATGACCGTCCCGATCCACACGCCAACCGGAAAGGCGCGCCTGATGGGCTACCGTAAAGCGCTGGAAAAACACGGTATTCGCCTGGACGAGCGGCGAATTAAATACGGCGATGCGGGAATGACGCGAGGGTATGAGCTTTGCAAAGAGCTGATTGCCGAAGGTGTGCCCTTTAGCGCGCTGTTTGCCTGCAACGATGATATGGCACTGGGTGCGTCAAAAGCACTGCACCAGGCCGGGCTTCGGATCCCGCAGGATATTTCGCTGTTTGGTTTCGATGATGCCCCCAGCGCAAAGTGGCTAGAGCCGGCGCTCTCCTCGGTTTATCTGCCCATCGACAATATGATTGTCACAGCCATCGATCAGGCCATCCGGCTGGTGAAGAACCAGCCGGTTGAAGCGATCCCACCCTTTACCGGCACGCTGGTTTTGCGCGACTCGGTCACCACGGGGCCGTATTTTAATCAGAAGAGTTCCAGAGCCAGCAATTCCTGAATCGTCTGGCGACGGCGAATCAGTCGCGCCACGCCGCGATCGAACAGCACTTCCGGCAGCAGCGGGCGGCTATTGTAGTTTGATGACATAGACGCTCCGTACGCGCCGGTATCGTGCAACACCAGGTAATCGCCCGGTTTAACCTCAGGCAAAGCGCGCGTTTCAACTTGCCCGCCTTCTTGCTGGGTAAAGACGTCACCGGATTCGCACAGTGGACCCGCGACGACGGTCTCAACGCGCGGTGCCTGGGTTAAATCACGGCCATCAGCCGCCAGCGCGGTAATATGATGATAGCTTCCGTACATGGAAGGGCGCATCAGGTCATTGAAGCCGGCGTCAATCAGCACAAAGTGGCGCGACCCCATATCTTTCACGCTGCGCACCTGCGACACCAGTACACCGGATTCCGCGACCAGGAAACGTCCCGGTTCAATTTCCAGTTTTACAGCATGGCCGAGATGGGCTGCAATGCTGTCACGCGCTGCACTCCACAATCCATAGTAGTGATCGGTATCGATCGTCTCTTCCCCTTCACGGTAGGGAATAGACAGACCGCCACCGGCGGAGATCGCCTCCAGATCCTGACCAAAGTCGATCACCTGGCGCACCATCGCCCCACACACCTGCTCAAGATGACCGTAATCCACGCCGGAGCCAATGTGCATATGAATGCCCATCAGCTTCAGGCTGTAGCGCTGGAGCACCTCAAGCGCGGCAGGGAGATCGCTGTACCAGATCCCGTGCTTGCTGTTTTCGCCGCCGGTATTGGTTTTTTGGCTGTGACCATGACCAAAGCCTGGGTTCACGCGCAGCCAGACGCGGTGACCAGGAGAAACCTGACCCAGCTGCGCCAGCATATCCACAGAACCGGCGTTGACCGGGATCTGCAGCTCATGAACGCGCGCAAGCGTTGCGTCGTCAATGACATCGGCGGTAAAGACAATCGCGTCGCTGTCAGCCTGCGGATTAAACCCAGCCGCCAGCGCACGCTCAATTTCGCCCAGCGAAACGGAGTCAACCTTTACGCCCTGCTCGCGCATCAGGCGCAGAATATGAATGTTGGAGCATGCCTTCTGGGCAAAACGCACCACGTCAAACTGATGCAGCGCGGCAATCTTCTCGCGAACGATCTGCGCGTCGTAGACCCACACCGGGCAGCCAAATTCGGCAGGCAGGCGCAGCAGGTTGTCGGCATTCAAATCGGTATCAGTTTGGTTTAGCGGGCGTGGCATGGTGTTCTCCGGGTGATCGTATTTTTATTAATTACGCCACAGAAAGAAGGGAATAAAAAATATCGCTTTATCGTGAGTCTATGCAAAAATGATATGGATAACGTTCAGATACCAGGTGTTCTATGCCCGCCGTTAACCTACGCCATATTGAGATTTTTCACGCCGTGATGACCACCGGCAATCTCACCGAAGCTGCACGCATGCTGCACACCTCGCAGCCGACGGTCAGCCGCGAGCTGGCTCGCTTTGAGAAAGTGCTGGGGCTGACGCTGTTTGAACGTTCTCGTGGCAGGCTGCACCCAACGGTTCAGGGGCTGCGTTTGTTCGAAGAAGTCCAGCGCTCCTGGTACGGGTTGGACAGAATTGTGAGCGCGGCGGAAAGCCTGCGCGAGTTTCGCCAGGGCGAGCTGTCCATTGTCTGCCTGCCCGTCTTCTCGCAATCATTCCTGCCAAGGCTGCTGCAGCCTTTTCTGGCTCGCTATCCTGAGGTTAACCTCACTATTGTGCCGCAGGAATCCCCCCTGCTCGAAGAGTGGCTTTCGGCGCAACGTCACGATCTGGGGCTGACCGAAACCCTCGCCACTCCCGCCGGAACAGCGCGCACGGAGCTGCTCTCGTTAGATGAAGTCTGCGTGCTGCCTGCGGGACATCCGCTTGCCGCAAAACGCGTTTTAACTCCAGCAGATTTCCACGGCGAAAACTACATTAGCCTGTCGCAAACCGACAGCTATCGCCAGCTGCTGGACGCGCTGTTTGCCGAGCATCAGGTGAAGCGGAGAATGGTGGTGGAAACACATAGCGCGGCATCGATTTGCGCCATGGTACGTGCAGGAGTCGGGGTATCCGTGGTTAACCCGCTCACGGCGCTGGATTACGCCGGAAGCGATATTGTTATTCGCCCATTTAGCGTATCCGTCCCGTTCAACGTGAGCCTGATTAGACCGCTTCATCGGCCAGCATCGGCGCTGGTTGATGCGTTCAGCGAGCACGTAGCCACGCACTCGCGTCAACTGGCACAGCGCTTATCCGACCGACAAAGCCCTTTATGACAGCATAAACTCCACGGCATCCGCCGCGTGAATAGCTGCTGTATCAAACACCGGGATCGGGCTTTTTTCCACTGGCACGAGTAATCCAATTTCGGTACAGCCGAAGATCACCCCTTCCGCCCCACGCTTCGCGAGTTTCTCAATCACGCTGGCGTAGTAAGCGCGGGACGTTTCGCTAAAGGTGCCCAGGCAGAGTTCGTCGAAAATAATCTGATTGATGCGCGCCCGGTCATCCTCCTCCGGAATCAGGCTTTCAATACCAAACTGGCTGCTCAACCGCCCGCGATAAAAATCCTGCTCCATCGTGTAACGCGTCCCCAGTAATGCCACGCGAGTCATACCGGATGCAGTAATCGCACGCCCGGTCGCATCAGCAATGTGCAGAAACGGCAACGCGCAGCGATCTTCAATATGAGACGCGACTTTATGCATGGTGTTGGTACAAAGAAGAATACCTTCTGCGCCCGCGCGTTCCAGCCCGATTGCCGCCTGCGCCAGGATCTCCCCGGCTTTGTCCCACTCCCCGCTCGACTGACAGGCTTCAATTTCATGGAAATCGACGCTGTGTAAGAGCAGGCTAGCGGAATGCAGGCCGCCGAGCCGTTGCTTCACACCTTCATTAATCAGGCGGTAGTAAGGGATTGTTGATTCCCAGCTCATTCCACCCAACAGGCCAATCGTTTTCATCATCCCTCCTTATGTGTTTTCTTCAGTGAAGCAAACTTGTGATCCTGTTTCCAGTTCTTTGTCACGGCGTTTCTTTTTAAATCAGAGTGAGATAAATTAAATGAAACATTGTTTTAATTAAGAGGGAGCGAAGATATGTTTATTTTCCACAACGACACCACGCTGGACGATCTGGGCAACGGCGTGACGCGCCGCATCCTGGCGCACGGGGGCAAAATGATGGCCGTTGAAGTGAACTTTGAGCAAGGCGCCGTTGGCCCAATGCATAACCACCCCCATGAACAACTGACCTATGTGCTCTCTGGCGAATTCGAATTCACCATTGGTGAAGAAAAACATATCGTTGCCGCGGGTGACACGCTCTACAAAAAACCGCATGTCATGCACGGCTGTATCTGTATCAAACCCGGCACGCTGCTGGACACGTTTACGCCCGTGCGCGAAGACTTCCTGAAATAAAAAAAGGCGCTGAAGTCAGCGCCTTTTTTACATCCGCCCGATTTATTCTGTTAGCGGCTCTGGCTGCGGGCTGCGGGACAGCATCGCTTCGCGCATAAGCACGCTGCCGCAGGCAACAAGCCCGCCCAACATCCCGGCCAGCAGGACGATCAGCGCTTTGCCCGGGCCGTCTTTTTTGATCGGCATCGACGGGGAGAGCTGATATTTAAACGGCTCAAGCTTAACGTCATTGATAGATAATTTTTGCAGCTGCGTCAGATAGTATTCCCGATTCTGAAAATCCGCGTTCAGCTCTGTGACGTCTTTGAGATTTTTTTCAATCTGCAATTTTTGTTCGATGCCGTTAGCACCCAGCGCAATGGAGTAGTCCGGATCATCTTTTACCGCCTGCCCGTTGCTGTAGACCGGCTTTTTGATGCCTGCTGCGTTAGCCACTTCCAGAGAGTAGTTAAGACGCTGCAGGTTGGTGTTGTGAATATTGGTCAAGCGCACCCGATCCAGCTCCAGCTGCTGCTCAACCGCTTTGGTTTTCAGCACGACCTGGTTACGAATGTTCTCCATTGTTTCCCGCTCAACAATACGGGAGATAAAACCAATGTAGCCATCAAGAACCGTCTGTGCTTCTGCCGCCGTCGGCGCGGTGAAACTTAACGTCCACGAAGAGTAAGGCGCTTTATCGGCATCTTTTGCCACGGTATTGTCTACGGCCTTCATTTTGTCGGAGATATTGACCACTGCACGGTGCAAGTCCAGAGGAGCGATGTCTGCCCCTTCCAGCTGCGACATCACGTAAGGTGAACTTGTCATGTACTCCTCAAACAACGACTGCGACTGAAACTTTTTGATAAACAGATTAAACACCTCAGGACGCGTAATCTTCACATCCACATCAAGCACCTGCAGCGCCACCATCACCTGTCGCAGCGGATTCCACTGTGTCTGTTCTGCCGGCGTGATCACCGCTTTGCTGGTCCATTTTTGTGGCATGAGAAAAGCAATGACCAGGCCTGCCAGAGCAAAGACAAACACAATCGCCATGATGCGTTTTTTCGCGGCAAGCAGGCTGTCCAATAATCCCAGGAGGTCAATCTCTTTCGTGCTTAAGGCCGGGGTGGCATAACGGGGAAAATCGAGGTCCGTGTTCTTTTTGAAATCCATAGCTGACATAACCGTTCTTCTTTAGAGGATGCAGTAACCCCCTGCTTTATGAGGGCAGGTTTCTATCCCCCAATAGTACTAGGAAATAAGAAAAATCTGAACGCAATATTACTCCATTTGTAGAACGGCTATCAGATTTAGTAGTTAGCTTAATCACAATCTCATTGTTAATAATCCGTTAATTAGCCTCGTTTTCTGCTCTTCCCTCGTTGCCAAACACCCCGCAGAAAAGTCAAAAATGCCACACCCCTCACCTTATTGAAACAGCGTTTCGACATTGATCACATTTCCATCATTAAGCGAATGACGCAGAAATAAATAGCAATAAAATAAAATAAAACGATGTTTTAGTATTCAAGGGGCGCGGGTTCGCACATTTTGAAACCCAAAGATGCCACGACGAAGGCACTACAAAAAAAGCTTTATAAAACAACGCCAATTGATGCAGATGTATCACCCAGAACTTTCTCTCTCATGCGTTGCAGAGCGCGCGTGAGAAGACCGAGTAAAGCAGATTCCGTTTTAAACCATTGATTGCCAGGTAGGTATGTATGAATGAAAACAAGCTGCTGGGGTTAGCGTGGATATCACCCTACATAATTGGGTTGATACTCTTTACCGCTTTCCCCTTTGTCTCATCGTTTTTCCTTAGCTTTACGGATTACGATTTGATGAGTCCGCCGGTATTTAACGGCATTGAAAACTATCGCTATATGTTTACCGAAGACACGCTCTTTTGGAAATCCATGGGCGTGACCTTTGCCTATGTATTTTTGACTATTCCACTCAAACTCGCCTTTGCACTAGGCATTGCGTTTGTTCTGAACTTTAAATTACGCGGCATCGGCTTCTTCCGTACTGCCTACTACATCCCTTCCATCCTCGGCAGCTCCGTGGCCATTGCCGTGCTGTGGCGCGCGCTGTTTGCCATTGACGGCCTGCTGAACAGCTTTATTGGCGTGTTTGGTTTTGACGCGGTGAACTGGCTGGGTGAACCCTCTCTGGCTCTGATGTCCGTGACGCTTCTGCGCGTCTGGCAGTTCGGCTCTGCAATGGTCATTTTCCTTGCGGCGCTGCAAAACGTTCCGCAGTCTCAGTATGAAGCGGCAATGATCGATGGTGCATCCAAATGGCAGATGTTCACCAAGGTGACCGTACCGCTGATTACGCCGGTGATCTTCTTTAACTTCATTATGCAGACCACCCAGGCGTTCCAGGAATTTACCGGGCCGTACGTGATTACCGGCGGTGGACCAACCTACTCGACTTACCTCTTCTCACTCTATATCTACGACACCGCATTCAAATACTTCGACATGGGCTATGGCGCAGCGCTGGCCTGGATCCTGTTCCTGGTGGTGGCCGTGTTTGCCGGTATCGCCTTTAAGTCTTCGAAATACTGGGTGTTCTACTCCGCCGACAAAGGAGGCAAAAATGGCTGATATCCAACAACTCTCAACGGCAAAGGACGTCGCTGAGCGTGAAGTCGTCCGCACCCTGCGCAAAGAGAAAATCAACGCCAGCATACGTTATGTGATCCTGCTGTTTGTCGGCCTGCTGATGCTCTATCCGCTGGTGTGGATGTTCTCGGCGTCGTTCAAACCGAACCATGAGATCTTCACCACCCTGAGCCTGTGGCCCGCCCATGCGACGTGGGACGGCTTTGTGAACGGCTGGAAAACGGGCACCGAATACAACTTCGGCCATTACATGCTGAACACGTTTAAGTATGTGATCCCAAAAGTGATCCTGACCATTATCTCCTCCACCATCGTGGCGTACGGCTTTGCCCGCTTTGAGATCCCATGGAAGAAGTTTTGGTTCGCCACGCTCATCACCACCATGCTGCTGCCAAGCACCGTGCTGCTGATCCCGCAGTACCTGATGTTCCGTGAAATGGGCATGCTGAACAGCTATATGCCGCTGTACCTGCCGCTGGCTTTCGCCACGCAGGGGTTCTTCGTCTTCATGCTGATCCAGTTCCTGCGCGGCGTGCCGCGTGACATGGAAGAGGCTGCACAGATTGACGGCTGCAACTCCATTCAGGTGCTGTGGTACGTGGTCGTGCCTATCCTGAAGCCGGCCATTATCTCCGTCGCCTTGTTCCAGTTCATGTGGTCAATGAACGATTTCATCGGGCCGCTGATTTACGTCTACAGCGTGGACAAATACCCGATTGCACTGGCTCTGAAAATGTCCATCGACGTCACCGAGGGTGCGCCGTGGAACGAAATTCTGGCAATGGCGAGCATCTCCATTTTGCCATCCATCATTGTCTTCTTCCTGGCACAGCGCTACTTCGTACAGGGCGTGACCAGCAGCGGAATTAAAGGTTAAGAGGGAAATATCATGGCTGAAGTTATCTTCAACAAACTGGAAAAGGTGTACTCCAACGGCTTCAAAGCGGTACATGCTATCGACCTGAAAATCGCTGAAGGAGAATTTATGGTGATTGTCGGGCCATCCGGTTGCGCTAAATCCACCACCTTGCGCATGCTGGCCGGGCTGGAAACCATCAGCGGTGGCGAAGTGCGTATTGGCGAAAAAATCGTGAACAACCTCGCGCCAAAAGAGCGTGGGATTGCGATGGTGTTCCAGAACTACGCGCTCTATCCGCACATGACCGTGCGCGAAAATCTGGCCTTCGGCCTCAAGCTGAGCAAGTTACCAAAGGCTCAGATTGAAGCGCAGGTAAACGAAGCGGCTAAAATTCTGGAGCTTGAAGAGCTGTTGGATCGTCTGCCACGCCAACTTTCCGGCGGCCAGGCACAGCGTGTCGCCGTTGGCCGCGCGATTGTGAAAAAGCCGGATGTATTCTTGTTCGACGAACCACTCTCCAACCTTGACGCCAAGCTGCGCGCCTCAATGCGCATCCGTATTTCTGACCTGCACAAGCAGCTGAAGAAATCCGGCAAGCCGGCCACCACCGTGTACGTAACCCACGACCAAACCGAAGCGATGACCATGGGCGACCGTATCTGCGTGATGAAGCTCGGCCACATTATGCAGGTGGATACCCCGGACAACCTCTACCACAAGCCGAAGAACATGTTCGTAGCGGGATTTATCGGCGCACCAGAGATGAACATTCGCAAATGTCAGCTGGTAGAAAACGCGGGGCAACTGCATATCGCCATCGGCAATGAAACCCTGCCGTTAAACGCGGAAAAGCAGGAGAAACTGTCCGCTTACGCAGGCCAGGAGGTCTTCTACGGCGTGCGCCCGGAGTTCGTGTCGCTCTCCGACGAACCGTTCGCTGAGGGCGGCTGCAGCGGCGAGATGGTCCGCGTTGAAAACATGGGTCACGAATTCTTTGTTTACCTGAAAGTTGCGGACTACGAACTGACCGCCAGAATTCCTTCCGATGAAGCTAAGCCAATGATTGATAAAGGCCTTCACCGTAAGGTGTATTTCAAGTTTGATATGAATAAATGTCATATTTTTGACGCAAAAACTGAACAGAACCTCTCTCTCTGATGGAGTTATAAAAATGAAAAAAGTGCTTTTAAGCGCAGCTATCTCCGCGACTCTGGGCCTTACCGCTTTGCCATCGATGGCACAAAATACTGATTTGCGTATGTCCTGGTGGGGCGGCAACGGCCGCCATCAGGTCACGCTGAAGGCGTTGGAAGAGTTCCATAAACAGAACCCGGACATCAACGTGAAAGCGGAGTACACCGGCTGGGACGGTCACCTTTCCCGCCTGACCACCCAGATTGCAGGTGGTACCGAGCCAGACGTGATGCAGACCAACTGGAACTGGCTGCCGATCTTCTCGAAAACCGGCGAGGGTTTTTACGATCTGAACAAAATGAAGGATGTGATCGACCTGACCCAGTTTGATCCAAAAGAGCTGCAGTCCACCACCATTAACGGCAAGCTGAACGGTATTCCGATCTCCGTAACCGCACGCGTCTTCTACTTCAATGACGAGACCTGGAAAAAAGCGGGCGTTGAATACCCGAAAACCTGGGATGAGCTTAAAGCCGCTGGTAAGACGTTCGAAAGCAAGCTGGGCAAACAGTATTACCCGGTGGTGCTGGAACACCAGGACACCCTGGCACTGCTGAATTCTTATATGATTCAGAAATACAACATTCCGGCGGTGGATGAGCAGGCCAAAAAGTTCTCTTACAGCAAAGAGCAGTGGGTAGAGTTCTTCCAGACGTACAAAGATCTGGTGGATAGCCACGTCATGCCCGATACCAAATACTTTGCGTCGTTTGGTAAGAGCAACATGTACGAGATGAAGCCGTGGATCCAGGGGGAATGGGGCGGCACGTATATGTGGAACTCCACCATCAACAAATATTCCGATAACCTGCAGCCGCCGGCAAAACTGGAGCTGGGCAACTACCCTATGCTGCCGGGCGCTACCGATGCAGGGCTGTTCTTCAAACCTGCACAGATGCTGTCGATTGGTAAATCCACCAAAAACCCGGAAGCGGCTGCGAAGCTGATTAACTTCCTGCTGAACAGCAAAGAAGGCGTGGATACGCTGGGTCTGGAGCGTGGCGTCCCACTGAGCAAAGCGGCGGTACAGTTCCTGACCGAAGACGGCACAATCAAAGAGAGCGATCCTTCTGTCGCGGGTCTGCGTCTGGCGCAATCACTGCCAGCCAAACTCTCCGTCTCGCCGTACTTTGACGACCCGCAGATTGTGGCCCAGTTCGGTACGTCTCTGCAGTATATCGACTATGGTCAGAAAACCGTGGAAGAGGCTGCCGCTGACTTCCAGCGCCAGGCTGAACGCATCCTGAAACGCGCGATGCGGTAAATCGAGCAGTCCCCTCTCCCTTTTGGGGAGAGGGTTAGGGTGAGGGGATTAATTACACACCAATGTCGCGCAACTTCTCCCCTGCCATCAGCTTGCGTTCAATGTGCTCCAGCGTCACGCCTTTGGTTTCAGGAATAAGCCAGAACGTAACGCCGATAAACGCCACGTTCAGTACCGTATAGAGCCAGAATGTTCCGGCTGCGCCAATGGAATCCAGCAGCGTCAGGAAGGTCGCACCGATGATCATGTTCGACACCCAGTTGGTGGTGGTGGAACAGGTGATGCCGAAATCGCGGCATTTCAGCGGCTGAATTTCAGAACATAAGATCCACACCACCGGCGCGGCACTCATGGCATAGCCGGCAATACACATCATGGTCATACCGACAGAGAGCCAGGACAGGCTGCCTGAGGCCGTGCCGTTATCAAACTGCATCAGACAATAGCCGAGGATCAGCGTGCCGATCGCCATCACGCTAAAACCAATCTTCAGCGCCGGCTTACGTCCGGCTTTATCCACGGTAAAGACCGCAATAAAGGTGGCGATCATAAAGGTTAACCCGACCACCAGCGTGGCGATCATCTGCTGTTCCGTGGTGGTGAACCCCGCCATTTTGAAGATCCGCGGCGCGTAATACATGATGATGTTCATGCCGGTGAACTGCTGCATTGCCTGCAGCAACATACCGAGGAACACCGCGCGCCGCACGTTGCGGTTGATCTTAAATAACGCCCAACCGCCCTGCTTTAGCTTCAGGCTTTCGCGGATCTCGTTTAATTCCTCACGCGCTTTTTCGGACGTATCACGCAGCATGCGAAGCACTTCTTCCGCTTCAACATGGCGGCCCTTTTGCGCCAGCCAGCGCGGACTGTTCGGCAGGAAAATCACCAACACCATCAGCAACAGCGCCGGCAGCGCCAGCACGCCAAGCATCGCTCGCCAGTTGCCGCTGTAGCTGAAATAGGTGTCCGACAGGAAGGCCAGCACGATGCCCAGCGTTACCATCAGCTGATACATGCTGATCATTTTACCGCGCACGTTTTCGCTCGCCATTTCCGAGAGATAAAGCGGCGCCGTGTAGGAGGCTATCCCCACCGCCACGCCCAGCAGCACGCGGGAGAGCAGCAGCAGCTCCACGCCGGTGGCGAACGCCGAACCCAGCGAACCGGCAACGAACAGGATCGCCCCAACCATCAGGCTGTATTTACGGCCAAGACGGAACGAGAGCCAGCCGTTAAACAGCGCGCCGATGGCCGCGCCGAGCATCATGCTGCTCACCACCCACTCTTGCAGGCGGTTACTCAACGTAAAGTGATCGGTGATAAACGGCAGCGCGCCGGCAATAACGCCAATATCCAGGCCGAACAGTAAACCGGCCACGGCTGCTGCAATAGAGACAAACTGGTTCATGCGCCGCGTATCGCGCAGCACGCCGGGCATGAAGGTAGAGTCGTGTAGAGATGTCATAGTGTCCTGCCTGAACAGCAAAATTCGTTAAGTGAAATTACGAGATAGGAAGAAAAAGTGTCAGGCTGGAATTGGTGAAGATATGGATTATTTAGCTGCGACATAGCGTTCTGTGATGGACATTACAATTTAAACTAACGATGAATATTCACATGTTTTTACTAATTAGCTAATTTATAAGCAATAAAAGTGTGATGAGTGTCATTTATGGATTTTTTGATATGGATCTTTCGTGTTTACCAATATGGATTATGTCCATTTTTGTGCAAAAAAAAACCTCCACCCGATGGCAGAGGTTGGTGGTTCAAGAAAGCGTTAGCGCGCCAGCCAGCCGCCATCAACGGCCACGGTGTAGCCATTGATGTAGTCAGATGCCGGTGAGGCGAGGAAGACAATCGGCCCCATCAGATCGCTCGGCAGGCCCCAACGTCCCGCCGGGATACGGTCAAGGATTTCCGCGCTACGCTGCTCGTCAGCCCGCAGCTGCTGGGTATTGTTGGTTGCCATATAGCCTGGCGCAATCGCGTTGACGTTGATCTTGTGCTTCGCCCACTCGTTTGCCAGCAGACGGGTTACCCCCATCACGGCGCTTTTTGACGCGGTATAGGACGGCACGCGAATGCCTCCCTGGAAAGAGAGCATCGACGCGATGTTAATGATCTTGCCACCATTACCCTGGGCGATGAAGTGTTTCGCCGCCGCCTGAGACATAAAGAACACGCTCTTGATGTTCAGGTTCATGACGTCGTCCCAGTCGCGCTCGCTGAAGTTGAGCGCGTCTTCGCGACGGATCAGACCCGCGTTGTTCACCAGAATGTCGATATGGCCAAATTCCGCCACCGCGCGATCCAGCAGTTCAGGAATGACGTCGATTTTGCGCAGGTCAGCGGTCAGGCTCAGGAACCGACGTCCCAGTGCCGTCACTCGCTCGATGGTTTCCGTTGGCTCAACAATGTTGATGCCGACGATATCACAGCCCGCTTCCGCCAGACCCAACGCCATGCCCTGGCCCAGACCGGTGTCACAACCGGAAACCACAGCCACTTTACCTTGCAGAGAAAATGTATCCAGAATCATGTGTGTTCCTTACTCTTTCAGCGCCTGTCACAGCAGGCAGGTTTATGCTTAACTGCCCGCGGCTAGCGCAGATCTTTAACAGCGACGTGGTCCATGTCATCAAAGACCTGGTTTTCACCGACCATACCCCAGATAAAGGTATAGGCTTTCGTACCGACACCCGAGTGAATCGACCAGCTCGGAGAAATCACCGCCTGCTCGTTGTGCATCACGATATGACGCGTTTCCTGCGGGTGTCCCATCATGTGGAACACGCAGGTGTCTTCATCCATGTTGAAGTAGAAGTACACTTCCATGCGGCGCTCATGGGTGTGACACGGCATGGTATTCCACAGATTGCCCGGAGCCAGTTCGGTCAGGCCCATGCTGAGCTGGCAGGTTTCCAGCACATCCGGAACAAAGTATTTATTGATGGTGCGACGGTTACTGGTGAGGTTATCGCCAAGCGTCACCGGGGCCACATCTTCTGGCGTCACTTTTTTGGTGGGATAGGCTGCGTGTGCCGGTGCGCAGTTGTAGTAAAACTTCGCCGGCCTGATGCGGTCGTTACTGGCAAACACAACCTCTTTTGCCCCTTTCCCGACGTACAACGCATCGCGATGGCCAATTTCATAACAGTGACCGTCGACGGTGATGGTGCCCGGCCCGCCAATGTTAATCACGCCCAGCTCGCGGCGCTCCAGGAAATAGCTCACCCCAAGCTGTTTACCGACCTCGCCGCCCACGGAGACGGTTTTCGTCACCGGCATAATCCCGCCCACAATAATGCGATCGATGTGGCTGTAGACCATGGTGTACTTATCCGCGTCGAACACCTGCTCAACGAGAAATTCATTGCGCAGCCCTTGGGTATCCAGCGTTTTGGCGTGCGCACTGTGGATGCTTTGTCTAACCTCCACGGTAACCTCCAGAATGGTTCGTGCCCGAAGGCAAAGAGAATTAACGAAACATCGTTCCGTTTTCACAATGAGCACATAGTATCTGCAGAAATTGGGGTTTTCAATTACATTTAAAACAACGTTTCACTTTTTCTGTTAGTTTATGCCAGAAATGGTGTTCCGATCACGATTATTGGGAGGTTGACGCGGTCACGCCTGAAACAAAGAGGAATATTAATGATAGTAAACAATCAATTACAAAACCTTTAAACTTTGACGGGTTACGCTGTATTCACGGTTGAAAATCTAAGATGACATCACTCGCATCAATTATTCTTACAAATTGCGCCACCAGTCACACACATTGAAACGATGTTTTGATAATTTAAGGCGGTGATTTTAACTTATCGTTTATCGTTATTAAGGAGTGCATTATGGCTAAAGGTATGCGGGTCAAGCTGAACTACGAGGTCAGCCGCGATCCGGATACAGGCGTGGAAGTCACCCGCCTGACCCCCTCTGAAGTAACCTGTCATCGCAATTACTTCTACCAGAAGTGCTTCTTTAATGACGGTAGCCACCTGCTGTTCGCGGGGGCGTTCGACGGCCACTGGAATTATTACCTGCTGGATCTCAAGAAAGCAGAAGCCGTACAGCTCACGGAAGGGGCGGGCGATAATACCTTCGGCGGTTTCCTCTCCCCTGACGATCGATCCTTCTACTATGTGAAGAACGATCGCACGCTGCTGGAGGTCAATTTACAGACGCTGGTGGAGCGCGAAGTGTATCGCGTTTCTGATGAGTGGGTCGGTTACGGCACCTGGGTGGCTAATAGTGACTGTACCAAACTGGTCGGGATCGAAATTGCCAAACGCGACTGGACGCCGCTGAACGACTGGAAAATTTTTCACGACTTCTTCCACAAAGGCCCTCGCTGCCGCCTGCTGCGCGTAGATTTGAAAACCGGTGAAAGCGCCACTATCCACGAAGAGAATATCTGGCTGGGCCACCCTATCTATCGTCCGTTTGATGACAACACCGTCGCATTTTGCCACGAAGGCCCGCATGACCTGGTCGACGCCCGCATGTGGCTAGTTAACGAAGACGGTACAAACGTACGCAAAGTCAAAACGCATGCTGAAGGCGAAAGCTGCACGCATGAGTTCTGGGTACCCAATGGTTCCGCACTGGTCTATGTCTCTTATCTGAAAGGCCAACAGGGGCGCACCATTTCCCGCTTTAACCCGGATAGCGGCGTAAATGAAGAAGTCATGCAGATGCCTGCCTGTTCCCATCTGATGAGCAACTTCAATGGCACGCTGCTGGTGGGCGATGGCTCTGGTACGCCGGTGGATGTAAAAGACACGGGCGGTTACACCATTGATAACGATCCTTATCTGTATGCCTTTGACGTGGCGAAGAAAGCATACTTCCGCATCGCCCGTCACGACACCTCCTGGGCAACGGTAGCCAACAGCCGCCAGGTAACCCACCCGCACCCATCCTTTACCCCGGATGATAAAGCGGTACTGTACAGTTCCGATAAAGACGGCAAACCGGCTCTCTATATCGCGAAACTCCCCGAGCAACCTGAAATGTTGCATGCATGATTTGAGTAAGTGTTTCTGTAACTGGCCTTGCCCTCCCTGTCGGAGGGCTTTTTTTTTCGCTGGCCTATCTACACGCAAAAAGACCGGCTCATCAAGAGCCGGTCTTTTTCCCGGAGGTACTGCTTATTATTTTTTAGAAAGAATATGCCACACCTAAACGGAAACGCGTCTGACGTTCATCCGTCTCTTTCACGCCCACATTGCCCACTTCAACATAAGGTGCCCAGTTTTTATCCCATTTGTAGGCCAGCTTGGCGTTGTATTCATTGGAATAGTCTTTATTGTTATTTCGGATCGTCCCTTCAGAACTTTTCGCATATACGTAGTTCAGCTCGGTACGCCAGTCTCCTAATACCCAGCCTACCCATGCATCACCGCGGTTAACTTTGTCGTCTTCTTTATTAGCACTTGATGGATAGCGGGTATATTCGTAGCGGTAACGCGCCGCAACGTAGAAGCCACTGTCGAAACTATACTGCAAATGCAAATTGGGTTTATAGATGGTGCGGCTGTCATTACTTTCAATAGTAAATGCCGGGGTCAGCGCAATATTATCCGTCGCTTTCCAGCGCCAGCTAATTTGACTTTCATGACCGTTACCCACCACATCCGCAAACGGTTGATCGGCCTTATCACCACCTGATTTCCACTTCGCTTCAACCGAGAAACCAAGACCATTCGCAAAGCGATGTGATACCGAAACACGGTCAGCATTCGAGCCGCTATCAATGTATTCATGACGGAGATCGACGGTGACAGCGTTAGCCGCGAAAGATGCGCCAATAAAAGTAGCCAGAGCCAGAGATTTCTTAAACATGAAAAACCCTCAATTAAAATAACGTTTCGTTTTTATGGAACTGCAGTTTATTTTTTAAGTAACGCTTTTTTAGTGACCAGGATCGTAATTATTTGTTTCACTTTTTTTGGCAAAGATCGACGTGAAGCCCGTCAACAAAAAAGGGGAGTTAAGGCGAAATTTCAGGCGTGAGATCACACTAAGAACCTAGCGAAGATCATTATTCGAGGCGCATGTATTACCGAAAGCATCAGGATGAACTGGAATACGTAAAAATATGATTCCGTATGTCAAAAAAAAACCTCCCGCGCGGGAGGTTTTGTCTCATTCAAGCACAGGCGGCTAGCGTTCGATCGCCAGCGCGACGCCTTGCCCACCGCCGATGCACAGGGTCGCAATCCCTTTACGGGCGTTACGCTTTTTCATTTCGTGGACGAGTGATACCAGAATTCGACAGCCGGAGGCGCCGATAGGATGGCCGAGCGCAATCGCACCGCCATTGACATTCACCCGTAGCGGATCCCACTCCAGCATTTTACCGACCGAGATCGCCTGAGCGGCAAAGGCTTCGTTAACTTCAATAAGATCCACATCGGCGAGCTGCCAGCCTGCGCGTTCCAGACAGCGGCGGGTGGCATAGACCGGAGCGATCCCCATTAACGCAGGATCAACGCCGACGCTGGCAAACGCTTTGATGCGCGCCAGAACAGGGAGATCCAGCTCCAGCGCTTTGCTTTCGCTCATCATCATCACTGCCGCTGCACCGTCGTTAATCGAAGACGCATTTCCCGCAGTGACCGACCCCAGCGTTTCAAATGCGGGGTGGAGCATAGCCAGGCCTTCCGCGCTGGCATCGGTACGCGGCTGCTCATCGGTATCAACGATGATGGCTTCACCGTTTTGACGCAGGGTGCTGACAGGGACGATTTCATCGCGAAAACGCCCCGAATCAATGGCGGCGCGGGCTTTTTGTTGTGAACTGAGGGCGTAGGCATCCTGGAGTTCGCGGCTAATGCCATATTCACGCGCCAGGTTTTCGGCCGTTACGCCCATATGGTAGTCGTTGAAGGCATCCCACAGACCGTCGTGCACCAGGCTGTCGAGCAGCTGGCTGTTTCCCAGCTGCGCGCCGGTACGGCTGTCGGTTAATACGTGCGGCGCGCGGCTCATGTTCTCCTGGCCGCCGGCAATCACCACATCCGCCTCACCACACTGAATGGCCTGAGTCGCGAGATGCAGCGCTTTTAACCCTGAGCCGCAGACATCGTTGATAGTAATAGCAGAAACGGTATTGGGCAGGCCCCCCTTCAGCGCCGCCTGCCGCGCAGGGTTTTGCCCGGCGCCAGCGGTCAGCACCTGACCGAGGATCACCTCATCAATTTCATGTGCTGCGATCCCGCTGCGTTCCACCAGCGCCTTAACCACCACGCTGCCCAGATCAACAGCCGAATGGCGCGCCAGCGCACCCTGAAAACAGCCGATAGCCGTACGCAACGCACCCACTATGACGACATCTTTCATCACGACCTCAGTGTTAAATGACCTGACGATAGTAGAGTATTGTTATCAACAATTATCGCAATTGTTTAAAATTAGTGAGTTTAATCACAAGGATTAACGCGCATCCTGCAAATACTGACGCAACCAGCTTCCGGCAACGCCAGGAGGGGAACGTTTGTTCCAGAGAAGATCAATACCGATCGCGCGCGGCCAGCCGGGAACGTTCAGCTGCACCAGGGATTTCGACGCGGCAAATTCATCCACCAGCGCGCAGGGCAATATGCACCAGCCAAACCCCTGCACCGCCATACTTAAAAGTAACAGGTAGTTGGGCGCTGACCAGACGGGCCCGCGCGCAAGCGTTGCCTCACGTTCAAGATAGGTGCTAAGCCGCAGTTCGCGCCAGCCGTGCAGCTCGTCGGCCTGGGTTTCGTGCTGACCGGCCAGAGGATGCGCGGTCGACACATAAATGGCCATCCGGGTTTGCATCGGCAGCCGGATCGCGCCGATGTCGGTAGGATAACCGTCACGCGCTTCCGTCAATCCAACCTGCGCCCTCTCCTTTTGCAGGAGATCGATAACGTCTTCTTCTTCACCGATCAGGCATTCGAATTCCGTATGAGGAAAACGCTGGTCGAACTGTTTCATCAGATCTTCCAGCACGTCCGGGTTGAGCGTGTCAGAGAGCACAAACGTCAGGCGCGCTTCCGTTTGCGCCGTTAACGACACCGCCAGCTCATCAAGCCGCGCGCTGGCTGCGAGGATCGACTGCACGTAGCCCAGCACCTGCTCACCCTGATCGGTAAGTACCGGCTGGCGCGCCGAGCGATCAAACAGCTCAAACCCAAGGTCAGCTTCAAGATTGGCGATGGAGGTACTGACCGTTGACTGGCTTTTACGCAGCCGGCGCGCCGCGGCAGAAAAGGATCCGGCGGCAACGGTCTCAACAAATGCAGTAAGGGCTTCGGGTGAATAGCGCATTAACTATCTACTTTATCGATGGATACTATCTTTAATATATCAGCTTTAGCGATAAAAATAGGCCGCATCGACGCCCATCCCGGCGAATTAACGAGGTTACTATGCAACATCAAGATGCACTCCAACGTAAACTGCCGGAGCGAATCTTCCATGCCGTCTGCTTTGAAGGGATAGCGACGGCCGTTCTGGCACCTACGGCCGCATGGCTGATGAATCGCTCCGTGGTTGAAATGGGGGGATTGACCATCATCCTGGCCACCACCGCCATGCTGTGGAACATTATTTATAACTTTGGCTTTGACCGTTTCTGGCCCGTACAGCGGGTAAAACGCACGGCAAAAGTGCGTGCACTGCACGCGCTGGGGTTCGAATGCGGGTTTATTGTGATTGGCGTATCCATCGTTGCGGCCGTTCTGGGCGTCACATTGCTCGAGGCCTTCACGCTGGAGATCGGCTTCTTCCTGTTCTTCCTGCCGTACACCATGTTTTATAACTGGGCATACGACACCCTGCGCGAGAAATTCCTTAAGCGCCGCCAGCAACGACGCGCCCTGGCAGGCTAACTCCCCTCAGGCCGGACAACCGTTCCGGCCAAACTCCCTCGAAGCAACTGCGCCTTTAGCTCACAATTATGGTAAATTGCACTTCTTTTTGTTGTTTTTATAGTTGATACGTTGCTCTAATGTCGAAAATTTGGTCAAAAGAAGAGACTCTCTGGAGTTTCGCCCTCTATGGAACAGCCGTGGGCGCAGGAACCTTGTTCTTGCCTATTCAGCTCGGCTCCGCAGGCGCAATCGTCCTGCTCATTACCGCCCTTGTGGCCTACCCATTCACCTACTGGCCGCATAAAGCGCTGGCGCAATTTATCCTGTCATCGAAAACCAAAGGTAACGAAGGGATCACCGGCGCGGTCACTCACTACTACGGTAAGAAGATCGGTAATCTGATCACGACCCTCTATTTTATTGCCTTCTTTGTCGTGGTGCTGATATACGCGGTAGCGATAACCAACTCGTTAACCGAGCAGCTGGCAAAGCGTATGGCGGTGGATACCGGCGTGCGGATGTTGGTCAGTTTTGGCGTGGTGTTGGTGCTCAATCTGATCTTCCTGATGGGACGGCATATTACGATCAAAGTGATGGGATTTTTGGTGTTTCCCCTCATCGCCTATTTCCTGTTTGTCTCCCTCTACCTGACGGGAAGCTGGCAGCCGTCGCTGCTGACCAGCCAGATGTCGTTCGACCAACATACGCTGCATCAGGTGTGGATTTCGATCCCGGTGATGGTTTTCGCTTTTAGCCATACCCCGATTATCTCGACGTTTGCCGTTGACCGACGTGAGAAATACGGTGATGCGGCCATGGGTAAATGCAAAAAAATCATGAAGGTGGCATACCTGATAATCTGCCTTAGCGTGCTGTTCTTCGTGGTTAGCTGCCTGCTCTCTATCCCGCCTTCATACATTGTGGCCGCGAAAGAGGAAGGGGTAACCATTCTGTCAGCACTCTCGATGATGCCTTCTTCTCCGGCCTGGCTCGGCATTTCCGGGATTATCGTGGCGATTATCGCGATGTCAAAATCCTTCCTCGGCACCTATTTTGGGGTGATTGAAGGGGCAACGGAGATTGTCAGGTCGTCGCTAAACCAGGTTGGCGTAAAGAAGAGCCGCGCCTTTAACCGCGCGATTTCGATTCTTGGCGTATCGCTGATTACCTTTGCGGTGTGCTGCATTAATCCAAATGCTATCTCAATGATTTACGCCATCAGCGGCCCGCTTATCGCCATGATCTTGTTTATCATGCCGACGCTGTCGACGTACCTCATTCCCACGCTTAAGCCGTACCGTTCCATCGGTAACCTGCTGACGCTGATTGTGGGTTTGCTGTGCGTGTCGGTGATGTTTGTAGGATAACCGCTACCGTGCCCGGCGTTCTGCCGGGCGCGCATTTTACTCCCGCCCCGGCATTTCCAGCGGAAACGGCCTGTCCTGCACCACCGTTTTCATCACCAGCGTGGAGCGTAGATGCTGCACGCCGGGCATTGCGGAGAGCTTTTCATCGTAGAGTTTCTGAAAGGCTGACAGGTCACGGGTCACCACGTGCATCAGATAATCAGGGTCGCCAAACAAACGCTGTGCCAGCACGATCTGCGGGATCTCTTCCACCGCCTCTTCAAACGCGCTGACCGCCCGCTTATCCCCCTCTTTCAGCGTCGCAAACACTATCGCCAGAAAGTTAAACCCCATTTTGGCCGGATCAAGGCTGGCACGATAGCCGGTAATTGCGCCGCTTTGCTCCAGCGCCCGCACGCGCCGGTGGCAGGGCGAGAGGCTCAGGTTTACCCGCTCGGCCAGCTCCGTAAGAGATAAACGGCCATCAGACTGAAGCTCCGCAAGAATTTTTCGATCAATGCTGTCCATTGGGAAGATCTTTTCAATTTCACCGTGATATGAGCATAACATTGAAAGCTCATTTCGCACGAATACCGATATTCTTTCCTTCACGTAACGAGACGAGTGCTGGAGCTTCACAGACGATGGAAATGAGTATTGTGGCCGGGTTTTGGCTGGTTTCTTTCCTGCTCATCATGACGCCGGGAGCAGACTGGGCTTACACCATTAGCGCAGGGATTAACGGGCGACGCGTGTTACCGGCTGTGATGGGGCTGATGTCCGGGCATTTGCTCGCGACCCTCATCGTGGTCGCGGGCGTAGGCGTATTGATTGCTGGCCATCCCCTGGCTCTCTCGGCGCTGACTGTCGCAGGGGCATTCTATCTTTTGTGGCTTGGTATTTCGCTTCTGCGCCATCCCGCCGCGCCGGAAAAAGCGCACGCTCTGGACGGCAGCTGGAATCAGTGGGCGGTAAAAGGATTGTGTATTAGCGGACTGAATCCGAAAGTGTTCTTGCTGTTTCTGGCACTGCTTCCACAGTTTACTGACCCAAAAGGAAGCTGGCCGATAGCAATGCAAATGTCCGCACTTGGGGTTATGCACCTTGTCACCTGCACGCTGGTTTATCTGCTGGTGGGGTATGGTGCCAGAGCGGTGCTAACGACTCGCCCTCAGGCAGCACGCCTGGTGAGTAGGGCTTCGGGTGCGATTATGGTCGCGATGGCGGTGGCGCTGCTCGTCGAGCAGGCCCGTTAGAAAAACACCGGCCATCGCCGGTGTTGTATCACGCCCGAATATCGTCATATTCCCGTGTATTATCAAACTCGTGCTTCGCGAACGGGCACAGCGGAATAATTTTACGGTTTTCACCGCGCATCTTCTCCACCACTTTCGCCACCAGCTGCTTACCCACGCCCTGACCTTTCAGACTCTCGTCCACGTCGGTGTGTTCAATAATGCTCAGGTGCTCTCCGGTTGGAACAAAGACAATCTCCGCAACCTGATTCCCTGCGGCATCGTTCACGTAAAACTTGTTATGGCCTTCCAGAATTTCCATGGTTCCTCGCTTATTTTTGGCGATACTTCAGCGCACCGCTCGGGCAGCTATCAATCACACGTATAACCGTTTCAACATCTACTTCATCGGGTATGATCCAGGGTTTACGTTTCAGATTGAATAGCTTCGCGCTGCCGCGCACGCAGTTCCCTGAATGTTTGCAGATCCCGGTGTTGAAGTAGACGTCAATTTTCTCGCCGGTATAGGCCCGGTAACCCGCATCCAGTAGCTCTTTATCCATGACATTGCCTCTATAATTATTATGGTGCTGAATGAAGCATAGCCTTCTGGGATCCCGATGGCTATTGCTCCGAAAACGAAAAGCCAGCTCACAACTCTGCTTTCACCAGATTGCGTCCCCTATTTCTCCATGCCAGTCTCCGCTCATGTCCCCCTTTTGCATGGCAGCCACAGGTTGAATGAAACGCAGACTCTCTTTTCAGGTGAAGCTTTTTTTAGCGCTGGTGTGTTTTTCCTGCCTGCTATTAATCCTGCTCGGGACGATCCTGTTTCATTTTATTGATCGACAGCTTCATCACGATCTGGGCCAGCGCGCCCGCGTACAGGCCAGTGAAATAGCGTTGATGCCGGGCCTGGCTGAAAAGGTGGCGGCCAGAGATATTCCAGGGATTGCCCGGTTAATTCAGCCTCTGCGTAACGAAAGTGATGCCAGTTATATTGTGATTGGCGATACCCACGAACAACATCTTTATCATTCAGAATCACCCGAGCGCCTTAATTTACCGATGATCGGTGGGGACAACGCGGAAGTGTTAAAGGGCAAAACCATTATTACCGTGCGCAAAGGCGGAATTGGGGTGTCATTACGCAGCAAAGCGCCCATCTTTAATGCGCAGCACCAGGTGATTGGCATTGTCTCCGTGGGTTATCTCACCTCATATATTGCCAACATTAACGCCCGCATTCTCTGGCAATCCGGCTTATACGGAATTGCGCTGTTGCTGTTGCTGTTTATGTTCTCCTGGTTATTCACCCGTAATCTTAAAAAGCAGATGTTCCGCCTTGAGCCTAAAGATATTGCTCAGCTGGTTCTGCAGCAAAAAGCCCTGCTTGAAGCCATGTATGAAGGGGTATTTGCCATTAATGCAGAAAAGCGGCTGATATTAATTAACCGCGCGGCCAGGGAGATGCTGGATATGCATCAAAGTGAGAAAGAGCTTATCGGCAAACCTCTGGAACAGGTTCTGCAAACGTCACCCGGTTTTTTATCCCAGCGTTACGCGTCGGTTAGCCACGGCAGCCACGACCAGATTGCCGTGCTGAACCAACGCGAGGTGATCGTAAACCGCGTGGCCATTGAGGTCGAACCCGGCGTTGAAAGCGGTTGGGTCTATAGCTTTCGTGACAAAAATGACATTAACACCCTCAGCAGCCAGCTAAGCCAGATCAAGCGCTATGCGGATAACCTGCGCATAATGCGTCATGAACAGCTGAACTGGACCGCAACGCTCGTCGGGTTGCTGCAAATGAAGCACTATGACGAAGCCATCCGATACGTTCAGGTGCAGTCGGAAGGCGCGCAGCGGGTGCTGGATTTCGTCTCTGCCCATTTCGCCTCTCCTGCATTGTGCGGCCTGCTGCTAGGTAAATACGTCAGCGCGCGGGAAAAAGGCATTGAGCTGCTGTTTGACCCTGCCTGCCACCTCACCCGCATGCCCGGCTCGCTGACTGAAACAGAGCTGATGTCGGTGATCGGCAATCTGTTGGATAACGCCGTCGATGCCACCCTGAAGGCCCCGGTTCCCTCGGCGGTTGAACTCTACATTTCGGATCGCAACGAGGCGTTGTTAATCGAGGTGGCCGATCGTGGCTGTGGGTTGGATGACGCGATAAAGCCCCATATCTTCCGGCAGGGATTCAGCAGCAAGCCGGAAAGCGCTAACGAATTAGTCGGCTCAGAGCACGGTATCGGCCTGTTTTTGGTGGCAGGATATATCGAGAAGGCCGGAGGCAGCGTAGAAATTACCGATAACACACCGCAGGGCACTATTTTTTCTGTGTTTATTCCCAACCCACTCCCCGTTCGACAGGGCTAATCTATGACCCGAGCACTTGATATTGTAATTGTTGAGGATGAGCCGCATCTTGCCGAACTGCACCGCGAATATATTGAGCAGAACTTTCATTTGCGCGTCGTGGGCATTGCCGCGTCGATAGAACAGGCGCACGCTCTGATCCAGCAACATCAGCCGCGGCTTATCCTGCTGGATAACTATCTTCCGGACGGTAAAGGGGTCGAGTTAATTGACCACCCGCTGTTGAAGCGCTTTGAATGTTCAGTAATCTTCATCACCGCCGCCAGCGATATGCAAACCTGCAGCCATGCCATGCGCAGCGGCGCCTTTGACTACCTGATAAAGCCTGTCTTTTTCCAGCGTCTGCACGCCTCGCTGGAGCGGTTTATGCGCTTCATCCACACCGTGCAGCAGGTGAAAGTTGTTGACCAGCATGCGCTGGATCGCCTGTTTAACCTGCCTGTCGCAGAGGCCACGCTAACGCCCTCCACCAAAGGGATTGAACCCAATACGCTGGATAGCATTAAGCGATTTTTCACCGATAACCCGGACAGCACCGTGTCGGTTGAAGAGGTGGTGGAGAACGTTGGCATCAGCAAAACCACGGGACGCCGCTATCTGGAATACTGCGTGGAGAGCGGGTTTATCAGCATCGAAATGCTGTATGGCAACATTGGTCACCCCAGAAGGCTGTACCGGAAAGTCCCCGAAAAGGGATGATTCGAAACGCTTCGTTGTCTAAGGTTCGCGGATTTAATGGTGTTAATTGCTGAAACGACGCCGACAGTCACACTTCGGTATCAATGCCCGCCGCCCCCTATTGTCTGCTTTAACCCATACGCTATGTTGACCATTAGTTCCTCAAATGTAACTAAAAGGTTAATTATAATGTCGAACATCTTCCGAATTTCTCTGATTACCGCTGCTGTACTGGTCTCATCGTCTGCCATGTCTGCCCTGCCGCAGGGGTACCCCGCTGAGTATCAAAAAGTCGTGGATGCCGCGACCAAAGAGGGCAAGGTGGTTATCTATTCCACCACCGATACCAAAGCCGCCGGGCCGCTGATTGAGGGCTTCGAAAAGACGTATCCGGGCATTAAAGTTGAATACAACGATATGAACAGCACCGAGCTGTACAACCGTTTTATTAGCGAACAGGCTTCTGGTGGCGGCAGCGGTGATGTGGTCTGGAGCTCATCCATGGATACTGCGCTGAAGCTCGCCACCGACTACGCCATGGAGTACAAATCACCGGAGCAAAGCCAGCTGCCAAAATGGGCGGTGTGGAGCGATAAGGCCTATGGCACCACCTATGAGCCGGTGGTGTTCATCTACAACAAGCGCCTGATCCCGGCGAGTGACGTGCCGGATTCCCATGCGGCACTGGCTAAGTTGATTGCCAGCCAGACGGACAAGTTCAAGAGTAAAGTCACCACTTACGACATCGAAAAATCGGGCCTGGGCTTTATGCTCTCCGTTCAGGATCGCAAAGCCGATCCGAATTACTTCAAGACCCTGGCTGACGTCGCCAAAGGCGGCCTGGCGGTGCAGTCTTCTACCGGAACCATGATGGAGCGCGTCTCGTCAGGCGAAAACCTGATTGGCTTTAACATCCTCGGCTCTTACGCCGAAGCGCGGGCGAAGAACGATCCATCGCTGGGCATTTCGTATCCGAAGGATTACACCCTAGTGTTGTCGCGCGTCTCTTTCATTAGCCAGCAGGCGCAAAACAGCAATGCCGCCAAACTGTGGCTGGACTATGTCCTGTCAGAAAAAGGGCAAAATATTCTGGCTAACCAGGCCGATATCCCGTCCATCCGCAATGATATCGACGGCAAAAATGATATCGACGGCCTGACCAAGGTTTTGGGCAATGCGCTGAAGCCTATTCCGGTTGACGAAAGCCTGCTGGAATACCTGCAGCCGAAAAAACGTCTCGATTACATCAAACAGTGGCGTGAAGCTGCCGGCAAATAAGCCCCGAGCGCGACGCGCGTCGTCGCGCCTTATTTCTTCTACCTGAGTTTGTTTTTCTGGGTTTCAACACCAGGGATACCCTATGAATACTTTATCCAGAAAGTGGCAAAGCCTGCCGCGCGGCATCGTCGTGCTGATCACCGCGCTGGTTATCTACGTGCCTTTGTCGTTTATCGTGATTCAGAGCTTTTTATCCGCGCCGTTCTTTTCTCCGGGCAAAGAGTGGAGCCTTGAATCCTTTGGTTTTATTTTCACCGACCCTGATTTTTATAAAGCGCTGAAAAGCGGCTTTATTCTCGCGTTCGGCCTGGTCGCCATCGCGATTCCGCTGGGGGGCGTACTGGCCTTCCTGATGGTGCGTACTGATTTGCCCGGCCGCCGCCTGATCGAGCCTCTGATCCTGGTGCCGATTTTCGTTTCACCGATGGTTCTGGGGTTCGGCTACGTGGTGGCCGCCGGGCCGGTTGGCTTTTTGTCCCTGTGGGCGCAAGCGCTGATTGGCTTTGTACCGTGGAACATCTATAACATGTGGAGCATCGTGGTCATCGCGGGCCTGACGCATGTTCCGCATGCCTATCTTTATATTTCATCCGCGCTACGCAGCGTCGGTTCTGATGTCGAAGAGGCCGCGCGTACGGCGGGCGCCTCACCGCTTCAGGTCATGACATCGGTCAGCTTGCCGATGGTGCGTCCGTCAATTTTGTACGCCATCGTGCTGCTGTTTTTCCTCGGGCTGGAAGTGTTTGGCCTGATGCTGGTGCTTGGCGATCCGGAAGGCAACATGGTTCTGGCAACCTACCTGTACCAGCTGACCAACAAGCTCGGGACACCGTCCTATCACCTGATGGCGGCGGTGGCGGTCGTGCTTATCTGCATCACCATCCCGCTGGTCATGCTTCAGCGTCGTCTGATGCGCACCGCCAACCGGTTCGTGACCGTGAAAGGCAAAGCGTCGCAGGCTCGTGCGTTACCGTTGGGGAAATGGCGCTGGGTCGCGGGCGCGGTGGTGGCATTCTGGCTGACCGTCACCATCGGCGTGCCTCTGCTTGGCGTGGTGCTGCGCGCCTTTATTTCTAACTGGGGCGTGGGCGTGTCGCTGTGGGACGAGCTTTCGCTGAGCACTTTCCGCACCATCTGGGCGCAGCCCAACCTGCTGCGCGCCATCGTTAACTCGATGTCGATCGGCGTAATTGGCGGTGCGCTGGCCGTGGCCTGTTATCTGTTTGTCGGCATTGCCATGCACCGCAAGCCGGACAACACCACGCGCTTTCTGGATTACAGCGTGCTGGTACCGCGCGCCGTTCCCGGCCTGCTCGCCGGTCTGGCCTTCCTGTGGGTATTCCTGTTCCTGCCAATGTGGCTGGATAACTCGCTGAAGTCTGGCTGGCTTTCCGGGTATTTCTGGTCCGACTGGATGCGCGAAAACCTGATCGTCTGGCTGCGTTCATTACGCAGCACCATTTTCAGCGTCTGGCTGGCCTACACCGTGGTGTGGATGGCCTACGGCCTGCGGCTCATCTCGTCCACGCTGTTACAGGTGGGGCCAGAACTTGAAGAGGCCGCTCGCAGCACGGGGGCAACGCGCGGTCAGATCACCCGCCACGTCACTATCCCGCTGTCCCGCTACGGTCTTATCGGCTCGTGGCTGCTGATGTTCCTGATCTTTGAGCGCGAATATTCAACGGGGGTGTATCTGCTTTCACCCGGCACGGAAACCATCGGCTCGATGCTGGTGTCGCTGTGGGCTGCGGGTGCCATTGATATTGTGGCGGCGCTCTCCTTTATTAACATCCTGCTGGTCGTGGTAGGCCTGGGCATTGCCCTTCGTTTCGGAGTCAAATTACATGATTGAATTAGCGGTGGACGATCTGCACTTAACCTACGGCGACAACCCGGTACTGAAAGGCGTTTCCATGAATCTGAAGCGTGGCGAAGTGGTTTCTCTTCTGGGGCCATCCGGCAGCGGTAAAACTACCCTACTGCGTGCGGTGGCCGGGCTGGAAAAACCGACGCAAGGGTCAATCGTCATTGGCAAAAACACCGTTTACAACGGCACGCCCCGCAGCGAGATCCCGGCGGAAGAGCGTAACCTGGGGCTGGTGTTTCAGTCCTATGCGCTGTGGCCGCACAAAACGGTTTTCGAGAACGTGGCTTATCCGCTCAAACTGCGTAAAGTCCCGGCGAAAGAGATCCAGCAGCGCGTTCAGGGCGTACTGGACCAGCTCGGGCTGGGGCATCTCGGCAAGCGCCATCCGCACCAGCTTTCCGGTGGTCAACAGCAGCGCGTGGCGATTGGCCGGGCGTTAGTCTATAACCCGCCGGTGATCCTGCTGGATGAACCGCTGTCTAACCTCGATGCCAAGCTGCGCGAAGAGGCCCGCGTGTTCCTGCGCGAGCTGATCATCAAGCTCGGGCTATCCGCGCTGATGGTCACGCACGATCAGAACGAGGCGATGTCCATATCCGATCGCATTCTGCTGCTCAACAACGGAAAAATTGAACAGCAAGGCACGCCGCAGGAGATGTACGGCTCGCCAAAAACGCTGTTTACCGCCGAGTTTATGGGCAGCAATAACCGCCTGCACGGCAAGGTGACCGAGGTACGTGACGGCAAAGCGCGTATCGAAGGAAAAGACTGGGTGCTGTGGGGGCAAGCCGGTGAAGGTGTGAAAAGCGGGGATGAGGCGACAGCGGTTATCCGCGTTGAGCGCGTGGCCGTGGTTGACGGCCCGGGCGAAAACCAGCTTGCGCTGCCGCTGTTGACCAGCATGTACCTGGGCGATCGCTGGGAATACCTGTTCCGCACGGCGGCAGATGATTTCGTGATCCGCGCCTACGGACATGAGGTTCGCGATCCGCAGCATTGCCACCTTTCGCTACCCGAGAAACACGTCTGGATCTTCCCGAAAAACTGATCGAAAAAGGCTGCTTCCGCAGCCTTTTTTACCCTTACGGGGTGACGATATTAAACCAGAAATCAAAGGTATCCAGGTAGCTTAGCATCTCATTGAACTTCGCTTCGTTACCGTCGATCGTGACGTCCCCGCTCTGCTGCGCCTGTTTCAGCGTCGTCTCTTTAAGAATGATTTTGTTCAGCGTATCGCGGTTGAGCTTAATAGAGGCATCTGCGTCTTTTGCAACCGTATTCGCCGTGTGGTTCAGCACGCCGTTTTCCAGCTCCAGCTTGTACTGACCCCCTTCACGGCCTAAATCGACGTTAAAGACGGCTTTTGCGTTCGCGGCTTTAACGCCATTAAGGTGCACGCCGAGGAAATCAAAGAACATCTCCGGCGACATCGCGCGAACGGTATCCGGGCTGGCCGTATTCGGCGTTGGCAGTTTCTGCACGCCGTTACGCAGCTCCTGTGCGCCGGTCAGGTAAAAATTACGCCACGGGCCGGACTCCGCCTGGTAGCCCAGCTGCTCAAGGGCATCGGCTTCGAGGCTTCGCGCGGTTTTGTTTGTGGGATCGGCAAACACCACCTTACTGACCACCTGTGCCACCCAGCGGTAGTTGCCCTGGGCGTAATCCGCTTTGGCCTTCTGCATGATGGCGTCGGCACCGCCCATATAGTCGACATATTTCTTCGCCGCATCCACCGGCGGCAGTTCGTCGAGCGTTGCCGGATTACCGTTAAACCAGCCGAGATAAAACACATAGGTTGCTTTTACGTCATGGCTAACCGAGCCATAGTATCCGCGGCTTGACCAGGACTTCGCCAGCCCGTCCGGCAAGGCAAAATTGGCGGCGATTTCATCACGCGTCAGACCTTTATTAGCCATTCTCAAGGTCTGATCGTTGATGTAGCGGTACATATCGCGCTGATTTTTCATCAGCTTGACCACATTATCGTTACCCCAGGTTGGCCAGTGGTGTTGCGCCATGACAATCTCGGCTTTATCGCCCCAACGCTCGATGGCGCTGTTGATGTATTTCGACCACGCCAGCGGATCGCGAATTTTAGCCCCGCGTAACGAGTACGTGTTGTGCAGCGTGTGGGTCACATCTTCCGCGGCTTCAATCATCTTCTTCTCTTCAACGTACCAGAGCATTTCAGAAGGCGCTTCAGAGCCAGGCGCCATCATAAAGTCATACGTCAGGCCGTCGATCACCTCTTTCTGCCCATCTTCGGTGATGTAATGGGTGGGTTCGATAAGCGTTACCGTACCCGCAGACGTCGTGGTACCCAGACCAGCCCCCACCTGCCCTTTGGCATCTGGCGTCAGCAGATTGCCGTACATATAGCTGGCGCGACGGCTCATGGCATTCCCGGCCATGATGTTTTCCGACACCGCTTCTTTCATAAAGCCCGCCGGGGCATAGACTTTCACTTTGCCGGATTTCACATCCGCTTAATCCACCACACCGCGCACGCCGCCGTAATGGTCAACGTGGCTATGGGTATAAATCACCGCAACCACCGGACGCTTGCCGCGGTTTTGAAAATAGAGATCTATGCCCACTTTCGCGGTTTCGGCAGAGACCAGCGGATCGATAACCGTGATCCCATTTTTACCTTCCACGATCGTCATATTTGACAGGTCGAGGTTGCGGATCTGATAAACGCCGTCGGTGACTTCAAACAGGCCGCTGATATTTATTAGCTGGGACTGACGCCACAGGCTCGGGTTAACCGTATCCGGTGATTTTTGATCTTCTTTGATAAAGGCATACTGCTGCGGGTTCCAGATGACGTTGCCCTTCTCTCCCTTAATGACGTCCTGCGGCAACGGGGCAATGAATCCTTTATGGGCATTGCTGAAGTCAGTTTTATCAAAGAACGGCAGTTTGCCGTACAGAGCGTTATTCGCGGCTTTGGTGTGGTCGGTGGCTTCTTTCGCCACCTCTTGCGCCATAACAGGGAAAGCCACCAGTGAAGTGGATAACAGGCCCGCAACGGTCATTGCACTAACAAGCGTGTTCAGTTTCATAAGTCCTCAACGGTAATAATGAGTTTTGATGAAACAAGGCTAACATCCGAGCGTTTTCTTCCCCATCGGTAATACATTTAAAAATAAACATCTTCAATTTGAAGGCGCGGCGGTTATTTTAAATAATACCCACCTCATTGACGGGGATGTAACAATTATCGCTGGTTAACCAGTAATACTGAAAAATAAAAAAGAGACGGACCTGCAAAATATACGCATTGTTCTCCCTCCATTAATTGCAGGCTAATGGCCAAAAGCCCGGCTGCTGACGCAGTCGGGCTTTTTTATCATCGAGAAGGTGGCAAATATTAGTTATGCTGGCCAAAGCGGTAGGTCAACCCTGCGGTGACGGAGCTGACATCGCTGCTGACGCCGATCTGGTTGGCATTACCCACGTTGCTGACCCACTGATACTCCAGGCGTCCCGCCCAGTTTTTGTTGAAGGCATATTCCGTACCTACTGCGGCAAGCGGGCGCACACCGGTATCAAAAAGATTGTGACCACTTACATCAGATTCTGCGCGATAGGCCATTGCCCCGGCACGACCGTAGATATCCCAGCTATCCGTCAGGCCATAGCTGGCTTTTAAGGACATCTGTAAACCCTGGCTTTTCATCTGTGCGCCCGCGCTATGGTGGCCATTGATCTGCATATTGCCTAAATAATCGTACCCGCCTTCAACAGCGAGCCACGGCGTGATTTGATAACCGGTATAAATACCGCCACCGACATTATCATGATCAATATTATACTGATTTGAGCCGCTGTTATTATCGTGCGCTTTTGAACCGGTATTGGCATCAAAATAGTGTGACCAGCCAAATTTAGCACCGCTATACCAGGTACCCGCATCGGCTGCCGCAAAGGCGGTGGTTGCAGTAAAAGCGTTCGCAATGAGTAAGGCGACAAGTGTCTTTTTCATAAAAATCCCGTTTACGTCGTTAAATATTGTTCAGCGCGTAAACGATATAGATAAAAGAGGATGCCGTTAACCGGTATTCTGTTTAATTTTAAACTTCCTAAAATGACTCGGGTAAATGCTTTAATTCCAGTAAATACCCTCCACGTTTAAATGCGATATATTTACCCTGTTTAAGGGCTGATAAAACGTTAAGAATACTGCTGCGAGACAGTAACGTACGATCCTGAATATAGTCCAGAATTGTCGTTCGCATACGCGCCTCTTCGGGTAGCAATATCATCTCCTGAAGGTGGTTGCGAATGACCGAATATGTTCTTTGCTGTACGACCTGGGCATCACGGTAAATTAAATAGGCCGTATGGTACGACAGCACCGCCGCAACATCTTCCCAAACCCCCTGTTCACGAAAACGAACTGCCGCCTCGTCCGCATCAACGCGTAACAGCATCGACTCTGTTTCTGCTCGCAGAATATGCCCCTGCGTCGGCTGGATCATCTCCGCAATACCAAAAAGATGAGGCTCATACACCGTGACCAGCAACAGCCCGTCAGAAGCACGCAGCATTGACAGCTCACCCTGCTGAAACAGATACATTTGCTGATGCCCCTTGTGCGTCCAGGTAATGCGCTTACGCGGAACAACCTTCACTTCCTCCGCTAGCGGCTCGAGGATTGCGGTCAGTCGTGCAATGGATTTTTCGGGACGAACAGGCGGTAAAATATGCATGACACATCCTTTTAGCAGCAGGTCATTGCCAGTATAGACCAGCGGTTGTGCCCTCAGAACTGGTAACTGTAGTTCAGGCTGGCGAACCACAGATGAGGGCTATCGTAATGCCCCTTAAAGGCTGACGGCGATTTCACCTGCGATGACTGCATGTGCAGGTATTCAACGGCAAAACCGATATTGCTGGCCGGCGTTATCTGATATTGCGCACCGCTACCAAAACGCCATTCGTCGCCCGTGGGCAACGTCATTGCCACATCGCTCTGGCTTCGATAAGGCGAGCTATCAAACGCCACGCCGGCATTGAGCCGCCACTTTTCAGTTGGGCGATATTGCACACCAACCGCGCCGTGCCAGGTATCCTTCATGCGGCTGGTATTATCCAGTTTCTGTCCCGCCACGGTCACCTGCGGTGCGCCAAACTGGCTCCAGTCCTGCCAGCCGAGATCGCCCATCACCGACCACTGCGCGTTAACGTCATGTACGACGCTAAGCATCAGCTGTTGTGGGGCACGAACCTGCGCCGAAAGCGGCAGATGGTAGGCGCCATTCGCTAATCTCGCCTTGCCGTTGATATTGAAGCGATAGTCCGCTTGGCTATTCCAGGTAATCCCCGCGCGGGTCTTATCCGTCAACTGCATCAATAGCCCGAGGCGATAACTCATGGCCCAGTCGCGATCGTGCTGCTGGCGATCGTCGTCGTTCACATTGCGGGTCAGGGATAAAAAGCCGTAGTTAACATTGGCGGATGCCCCAATCGAGAGGCGATCGTTGAGTTTAAAAGCCAGCGACGGGCTGAGGGTCATGGCCGCCATGGTACTTTTTTTGATTAACCGGTCACCCGCCCAGTTTCCATAATCAATTCCCAGACCATAATTGCCGTACAGCCCAATCCCGGTATAGAGGTTCTCGGTCACTTTTTGGCTGTAAAAAGCGCTGGCATTAGGGAACGTCCTCATCACATCTCCGGGGCTTTTCTGCGCCCCGTTGTTCAACTGATAATCAATTGCCCCGTCCATCACCTGCAACCCGCCGGTCACCATACGATCCGGCAGGCGCGTCATTCCCGCCGGGTTGGTCATTATCGTGGAGGCATCCTGGGCGCGCGCCGCCTGCCCCGCCCCTGCAAGCGCGGTATCTTCGGTACCCGTTTCATAAAAATAGAGAGCACTGGCATGAGCGCATGACGCGACCAGCATGCCAGTACACATAAGAATACGTAATTTCATTTTTGACTCGGTAAATACTGATATGGCACACAGATATATCAGGGGCTATTTAGCGAGTAAAAAGAAAGTAGGTTTATTTTTAAATTTTAGCGGCCTGATAAATCTTCTTTTTATTTCATTGAGGGCATTGCGTGAATGGCAAGAGAAACTGGTTTAGTGCCACATAATTTGTAAGAACACAGTCATCACTTTTTATCTTTAAAGCTGTACTGAATGAAATTCTTAGCGACGGGGTGTTATCAAAGCAGAAAGTAACAAGAATCCGCTAAAGCTATTGGGTATGCCAACTACAAGCGTCCTGCAAACAACAGCACGTTTTCTACGTCCTTGCTTAATCACAGCCACATCATAGAAATCATAGCGTTCGGAACGTCCAAACCGTGCAAATACATAAGGACATTTGAGAAGGAGTATCCCCCTTTACTGGTTGTTACAAAATGTAGTTTTACTTCAGGATCCCCTTATTTACTGCATGCCTATTATTTGTAAAATAACCACTTGAAATATTTCCATATCAAATAGAGGGGTTTATGAAGCAATACGCTAATGAACTTACCGCCGAAATGCTGGCAGCATTTGACCAGTCACCATTTACAGATGAACAGCTCGCGGAAATGAACGAAGAAGCCCGTAATCTGATCGCTGAAAGAAACGCCTACAGCCTCGCTCACCCAATTACAGCCGCTTATCTGATCGCTACCGAGGGCAGCTTAACCCGCGATGGGGGAACAGTTTTCAGTGAATACAACGGGCAGCAGATCGAAATTGAAGACGGTACACGGTTAAATGTATCTCTTGTGGGTGATGAAGTTCGTTATCCAGATGGAACCACCGCGAAAATCAGCACAGGAATAGGCGATACCTCTGGTGACTCCGCCGCTCTTGTCGGTAGCTTACTCGATAACGGCGATGAAATTATCAGTAGCCCTCAGGGAAGTGTAAGAAGAGCAGTTCGAGACGGAGAATCGTTACCAGAAAACTTTCTGAAATAAGGCGGTTATTATGGCATCGGTAAACAGAGGCTGCACCGTTCACGGTAAGAATGTTGGTCTTCATGGGGATAAAACATCTACAGGCTCAGAATGTATCGCCACCCGCACCGGTTTTACAGTCATGGGAAAGCTAAAGCTCTACATAGGCGATAAGACCACACCCTGCCCGAAATGCGGAAAAGTTGGAGTAATTGTTACCGGAGATCATCGACAAACAAACGGTGTCGCTGTTGCCGTGGGTGGTGCTGAAATCCTCTGCGGTTGTCCGCAGGGCACTAATTTTCTTATCGCGCCTGGCACCGTTGAGGTTAATACCCCTTCTTGGGCTATAGCGCCCGAAGATCCTGCGCAGTACGCACAAGCAGCGAAGAAGCAAAACAGCGTTGCTGACACCTGCAAGCCGGAAGATAACCAATTATTGAACGGCGTTTACATCTGGACAGAAATCACCGATGCAGGACACGCTTTCGTTTCGGTGCATGAAAATAACTCGATCTACGTTTACACCTACGGGCGCTTTGGTAGGAAAGGCCCCGCTACATTAACGGGCGATGGGATTCTTAACTTCCTAACTGGCGATGATGCTCGTCTTTACTACCGCGAAGAACTCTACAAATACCAAGCGAGAGTATTCCAGATCGATGACGTTACACCTGAGGAAACCCGCAGGATTTTTGAATCTCTATGGAACTCCGGTAAAACACCAGTTTTCACGGATGCGATGGGAGATCGTACCAAACGACGCGGAAAGGTGATTGACGTTTACGATCTCACTGGCAGCAACTGCACAACTCACACAGTGCAAGCGATCAGAGAAGCTGGGACTAAAATCTTCGATACCAGTTACACATCAACAACAACGAAACTTCGTATCGAAAATGAAGAAGATTTCACTATTCCCGTAGCTTTACAGCGTTATTTGACGGAGAAGAGTTGCGCTCTGTCTTCAATGAACGTTATGGAAGTTACCAGCGCATTTAGAGAACAGTATCCGAACATCGAACACTTCAAACTAAGCTCTGAAAGTCTCACAGGGCAAGTGGAGGAAGGGCTTGCTAACAGTGTATCAGCGGTTGGATCATCTTCGGGTTATTCTGGTGGCACAATTGGCGGCGTTTTAGGTGGTTCGTATGACATTGACGAATAGAGCAAAGGCTATCCTTCGTTGGGGAGGCATTGCTTTAGTATTCGCCATCTACTCTATCGCCTTGATGATACCAGTGCTTGATTTTGGGCTAACCCGGAAATACAACGGCCCCCCTTCAACTGGTCAGATGGAAGCCCGTTTATGTGAAGCGATCATAGATGACTTATCGCGGTCAGTGGATAACCTATTAATTACTGCATTTGTTGGTAGCGCCGTTTGCCTTGTTTTGGCCTTGCTTATCTTCAAGAAAGTGAGATGACCGCCAAAGGCTGGAGAGATCCAGGCCTTTCCCCTGATTTATTCAATAGCAGCCATAAAGCCCGTTGGTGGTAAGACAACGTGTGGAGCCGTTAGGCGACAACATCAGGCTTTGCCTTCACGTTGTGCTATCGCGGTGTGAGGTTGGAACTGCCGCCGTCGAATAGTGATACTCTCATTTCCATAGTAACTATCCGTGACAACTCACAGTGTACCTCTTGTTGGTAAATCGTCGTTCAATGGAAGAACGATCACAGACAACTTATTTTACGGTAAGTTGTTGATAGCGAAACACATTTAAGCCAAGTTTTGACGGTATTTTGCAACAAGGGGAGAGATCTGGAGCGGGCGAAGGGAATCGAACCCTCGTATAGAGCTTGGGAAGCTCTCGTTCTACCATTGAACTACGCCCGCTTTGAGGTGCGTAAGGCATTATAGACCTTACGCGTCTTCAGACAAGCCTCTTCGCGACTAAATGGCGATTAAATAACCACTTAGCACTTCGGTTTACTGCCCTGAGCCGGAAGATAGCGCTGCGGATCAATAGCTGTCGCACGATAGCGGATCTGGAAATGCAGTTTCACCGAGTCTGTACCGGTGCTGCCCATCGTCGCAATCTTCTGCCCAGACTTCACGTTTTGGCCGTTATTGACCAGCATCGTATCGTTATGCGCGTATGCGGTAATGTAATCTTCGCCATGCTTGATCATGATCAGATTACCGTACCCGCGCAGCTGGTTACCCACGTAGACAACCTTACCGGCTCCAGATGCATACACCGGCGTGCCGCGCGCGGCTGCGATATCTATCCCCTTATTGCCGCCTTCGGACAGCGAATACGGCATCACCACCTTGCCACTGGCAGGCCAGACCCAGCAGCGCTGTCCAACCGGTGGCCAGGAAGATTGCGGTACGGCGTAAGACGGAGTCACTTTGGCCGTTTTGCCTTTTGACGATGTCGATTTTTTGGACGATGACGTGCCGCCGTTAATCTTCAGCTTTTGCCCCACCTCAATGGTGTAAGGCGGAGAGATATTATTCAGACGCGCCAGATCTTTTACGCTGGTTCCCGTGGCGCGCGAAACGCGGTACAGCGTATCGCCACGTTTGACGGTATACACCGCACCGGAATAGCTCCCCATATCCGAAGATTTGCTTCCAGAGCAGCCCACCAGCAAGAGTGTCAGCGTCAGGCAAAAAACGGCAGTGATAGGATTTCTCGTCAGGCTTCCTGCAAACAAATCAGATCCTCGGTCAGCGTAAATGGCGCACTATGATACCAGCCCGAACTGTTATGGGTCAGCCCTTTTCCGCTCTGTGCGCCAAACCGTTCTTAACAGTTTGCAGTATACTAATGCCGCCAGGGGTGCTGAACCTTCTGGCATGATTAGTACTGGAGCAAGAATGAGTATTCAAGAACACGTTATTTTGGTAAATGACCAGGGAATGGTGATTGGGACTCAGGAAAAATATGCCGCGCATACCTCGAACACCCCGCTACATTTAGCCTTTTCTTCCTGGCTTTTTAACGCTGACGGTGAATGTCTGATCACCCGCCGCGCGTTAAGTAAAAAAGCCTGGCCCGGTGTCTGGACCAACTCAGTTTGCGGCCACCCGCAGTTGGGCGAAGAGATCGAGCAGGCGATAATTCGCCGCTGCCGTTTTGAAGTGGGTGCCGATATTACGGCCATCACCGCCGTTGCGCCTGAATTTCGCTACCGTAAAAGGGATCCTGGCGGAATTGTGGAAAACGAGATTTGCCCGGTTTTTGCCGCTCGCGTCACGAATGACATCGCAATCAATGACGACGAAGTCATGGAATATCAGTGGGTCGAGCTGGAAACGTTATTCCGCGCGCTGGATGCAACCCCCTGGGCCTTTAGCCCGTGGATGGTAATGGAAGCCACCACCGCACGCGAACAGCTCCGGGCTTTTGTCGCCCAATAAAAAAGCCCCGGCGATTATCGCTCGGGGCTTTTTTTACGTCTGAAAGACTTATTTAACCGGACGCATCGCCGGGAACAGGATCACGTCACGAATGGTGTGGCTGTTGGTAAACAGCATCACCATACGGTCGATACCGATGCCCAAACCTGCCGTTGGTGGCAGACCGTGCTCCAGTGCGGTAACGTAGTCTTCGTCGAAGAACATAGCTTCGTCGTCGCCTGCCGCTTTCGCGTCAACCTGATCCTGGAAGCGCTGCGCCTGATCTTCTGCATCGTTCAGCTCGCTAAAGCCGTTACCGATTTCGCGGCCACCGATGAAGAATTCGAAGCGGTCCGTGATTTCCGGGTTCTCGTCATTACGACGCGCCAGCGGAGACACTTCTGCCGGGTATTCGGTGATGAAAGTAGGCTGAATCAGGTGCGCTTCTGCCACTTCTTCGAAGATCTCGGTCACGATACGGCCCAGACCCCAGCTCTTCTCAACCTTGATACCGATACTTTCAGCAATCGCTTTCGCAGAGTCGAAGTTATCCAGGTCTGCCATCTCAGTTTCCGGACGGTATTTCTTGATCGCTTCACGCATGGTCAGCTTAACGAACGGCTTACCGAAGTCGAAGACTTCTTCACCGTAAGGTACCTCAGTGGTACCCAGAATATCCTGTGCCAAGGTACGGAACAGGGATTCGGTCAGCTCGATCAGATCTTTGTAATCCGCGTACGCCATATAGAGTTCCATCATGGTGAACTCTGGGTTATGGCGAACGGAGATGCCTTCGTTACGGAAGTTACGGTTGATTTCGAACACGCGGTCGAAGCCACCCACCACCAAACGCTTCAGGTACAGTTCCGGCGCGATACGCAGGTACATGTCCAGGTCCAGGGCATTGTGATGGGTGATGAACGGACGCGCAGACGCGCCGCCAGGGATCACCTGCATCATTGGGGTTTCCACTTCCATAAAGTCGCGGTTAACCATGAACTGGCGGATGCCGGCCATGATCTGCGAGCGAATTTTGAAGGTCTTGCGGGATTCATCGTTAGAGATGAGATCCAGATAACGCTGGCGGTAGCGCGCTTCCTGATCCTGCAGACCGTGGAATTTGTCCGGCAGCGGACGCAGCGCTTTGGTCAGCAGACGCAGCTCGGTACAGTGGATAGACAGTTCACCGGTTTTGGTTTTGAACAGTTTACCTTTAGCCCCCAGGATATCGCCCAGGTCCCACTTCTTGAACTGCTCGTTGTAGATGCCTTCCGGCAGATCGTCACGGGAGACGTACAGCTGAATACGGCCGCCCACATCCTGCAATGTGATGAAGGACGCTTTACCCATAATACGACGGGTCATCATACGGCCAGCCACAGACACTTCGATGTTCAGCGCTTCCAGCTCTTCGTTCTCTTTACCGTCGAAGTCTGCGTGCAGTTGGTCTGAGGTGTGGTCACGGCGAAAATCGTTCGGGAACGGCACGCCCTGCTCGCGCAGTGCTGCCAGCTTCTCGCGGCGGGTTTTCAGTTCGTTGTTAAGATCGACTACCGCGTCAGCGCCCTGTGCTTGTTGTTCAGACATGTTGGTTCCTCATAACCCTGCTTTCAAACTTGCTTCGATAAATTGGTCCAGGCTGCCGTCCAGCACCGCCTGCGTGTTGCGGGTTTCAACCCCGGTACGCAGGTCTTTGATGCGGGAGTCATCAAGGACGTAAGAACGGATCTGGCTGCCCCAACCGATGTCGGATTTGTTATCTTCCATCGCCTGTTTCTCAGCATTTTTCTTTTGCATCTCCAGCTCATAAAGCTTCGCTTTCATCTGCTTCATGGCCTGGTCTTTGTTCTTATGCTGGGAACGGTCGTTCTGGCATTGCGTTACCAACCCGGTTGGAATGTGGGTAATACGCACCGCAGATTCCGTACGGTTAACGTGCTGACCGCCCGCACCGGATGCGCGATAAACGTCAATACGCAGGTCTGCTGGGTTGATATCGATATCAATATCGTCTTTCACTTCCGGATAGACAAACGCGGAGCTGAAAGAGGTATGACGACGGCCGCCTGAGTCGAACGGGCTCTTACGCACCAGGCGGTGAACGCCCGTTTCAGTACGCAGCCAGCCGTAGGCGTAATCGCCGATAATCTTGATGGTCACCGATTTCAGACCCGCGACTTCACCTTCAGATTCTTCGATAATCTCGGTTTTGAAGCCACGCGCTTCTGCCCAACGCAGGTACATACGCGTCAGCATGCTTGCCCAGTCTTGGGCTTCCGTACCGCCAGAACCTGCCTGAATATCGAGGTAGCAGTCAGCGCTATCATACTCGCCGGAGAACATACGACGGAATTCAAGCTGTGCCAGCTTCTCTTCGAGTACGTCGAGCTCTGCCACGGCTTCGTTAAAGGTTTCTTCGTCGTCGGCTTCTACAGCCAGCTCCAGCAGACCGGAAACATCTTCCAGCCCCTGGGACATTTGGTCGAGGGTATCTACAATCGCTTCAAGAGAGGAACGCTCTTTACCCAGCGCCTGTGCGCGTTCAGGTTCGTTCCAGACGTCCGGCTGTTCCAGCTCGGCGTTTACTTCTTCAAGACGCTCTTTCTTGGCATCGTAGTCAAAGATACCCCCTAAGAACGTCAGAGCGCTCCGTGAGGTCCTGAATGCGGTTTTTTACCGGATTAATTTCAAACATGGTCTGTTTTCTTTTATGGACTTGTCAAAATGCGGTGATAAGAGCGGGATTGTACCGAATCCACGCTCTTATTTATAGAGATTACTGACGCTAAATTGGCCAGATATTGTCGATGATGATTTGCAGGGAGCGGTTGCCGCGAAACTCGTTAATATCCAGCTTATAGGCCAGCTCCACTTCGCGTACGCCGTTGTCAGGCCAAACGGAGGTGTCGACGTTGAAGGCAATCCCATCCAGCAGCGGGCCGCCACCGACGGGCTCAACCATCACTTTGAGGTGGCGTTCACCCACGATGCGCTGCTGCAGCAGGCGAAAACGCCCGTCGAACAGGGGTTCCGGGAACATTTGTCCCCACGGGCCTGCGTCGCGTAACATCTGCGCGACCTCCATCGTCATTTCCGCCGCTGACAGGTCGCCATCGGAAACCACTTCGCCCTGCAGCAAAGCCGGGTCAATCCAGTCCGTTACCAGTTCACCGAACAGGTGCTGGAATTCGTCGAACTTATCTTCTTCCAGCGACAAACCTGCCGCCATCGCGTGGCCGCCAAACTTGATCATTAAACCGGGGTAGAGCGTGTCCAGACGCTCCAGCACGTCACGCATGTGCAGCCCCTGAATCGAACGGCCAGAGCCTTTCAGGGTACCGCCGCCCGCCGGCGCGAACGCAATCACCGGCCGATGGAAACGCTCTTTAATGCGAGATGCCAAAATGCCCACTACGCCCTGGTGCCAACCGGGGTGATACATCGCCAGACCGCCCGGCAGCGGAATACTGCTGCGCTCCAGCTTTTCAAACAGGGTCAGCGCTTCGGCCTGCATGCCCTGCTCAATTTCTTTGCGCGTCTGGTTGAGGGCATCCAGCTCGTTTGCCAGTACGCGCGCCTCGCCAATATTATCGCAAAGCAGCAGGGCAACGCCGACGGACATATCATCCAGCCTTCCGGCTGCGTTCAGGCGCGGTCCCAGGGCAAAGCCCAAATCGCTGGCCGCCAGCTTGAGCGGATCGCGGTTGGAAATTTCCAGCAGCGCCTTAATGCCCGGACGGCATTTTCCCGCACGTATGCGGCTTAGCCCCTGCCAGGTTAAAATCCGGTTATTGGTATCCAGCGGCACAACGTCCGCCACGGTACCCAGCGCGACCAGATCGAGATACTCGGCCAGATTTGGTACGGCAATACCGCGCGATGCAAACCAGCCCTTATCGTTCAGCAGCGTGCGTAGCGCCAGCATCAGATAAAACGCCACGCCAACGCCCGCCAGGGACTTCGACGGGAACGGGCAATCACGCAGGTTCGGGTTGACGATCGCCTCTGCTGCGGGCAGCGTGTCGCCCGGCAGGTGGTGATCGGTAATCAGCACCGGGATCCCCAAAGCATGGGCGTGATCGACACCCGTATGGGAGGAGATCCCGTTATCGACCGTCAGGATCAGCTGCGCACCGCGAGCAAAAGCCTGATCGACCACTTCCGGGCTGAGCCCATAGCCGTCTTCAAAGCGGTTCGGTACCAGATAAGTGACGTTACCGCAGCCCAGCGCACGCAGGCAGAGCACGCTCAACGCGGTGCTTGTCGCACCATCGGCATCGAAATCCCCCACCACCACAATCCGCTTCTCTTCACGAAAGGCGTTGTAGAGTATTTCGGTGGCCGTTTCGACACCGCTCAGCTGCTTCCAGGGCAACATCCCTTTGACGCTGCGTTCAAGATCGCTTGCCGTGCGTACCCCACGGCTGGCATAGAGCCGCTTGAGAAGCGGAGAAAGATCGGCAGGTAAACCTGGCGTTTCAACCGCTTCGCGGCGGCGCAGTTTTATCGGGGCTTTCACGCGAATTAGTTACCACCAGACTGTTTCTGGTGCGCGTCGAGGAACTCTTTCATCTCTTTTGGTCCCTGATAGCCCGGTACAACATAACCGTTGCTCAGCACAATGGCTGGCGTACCGGTCACGCCAAACTGTACGCCCAGCGCGTAATGGTTGGCGATGTCGATATCGCAGGAAGCGGGTTGCACGCCTTTGCCGTTCATGGCGTCATCAAAGGCTTTGTTGCGGTCTTTCGCACACCAGATGGCCTTCATGTCCTGCTCAGGCTGGCTCTGCACGCCCGCACGCGGGAAGGCCAAGTATCGCACGGTAATACCCAGCGCGTTGTAGTCTTTCATCTCTTCATGCAGCTTATGGCAATAGCCGCAGGTGATGTCGGTAAAGACGGTGATAACGTGTTTTTCCTGTGCCGCTTTATAAACGATCATCTCTTTTTCGAGCGCGTTCAGGTTTTTCATCAGCAGCTGGTTGGTGATGTTCACCGGCTGGGCACCGCTCACGTCGTACATCGGCCCCTGAATAATGTGTTTCCCGTCTTCGGTCACGTACAGCACGCCGCTGTTGGTCAACACGGTTTTCATGCCTGCGACCGGCGCAGACTGAATGTCGCTGCTGGTCACGCCGAGTTTAGCCAGAGACTGTTTAATGGCGGCATCGTCCGCATGGGCAAAACCGGTAAATGAAGCTGCCAGCAGGCTGAACAGCGCGAAAGACTTTTTCATATTTGATCCTGTTACAATTCGTCGGCACTCACGCTCGTGGGTGGTGCTGTTGGTGTAGCTGCCGCAGGCGCTCCGTCGCGACATGCGTGTATATTTGCGTCGTTGAAAGATCGCTGTGTCCCAGCAGCATCTGCACCACGCGTAAATCAGCGCCGTGGTTTAACAGATGTGTCGCAAAAGCATGGCGCAGAACGTGCGGAGACAGTTTTTCGCTGTCGATACCCGCCAGTGTGGCGTAATGCTTAATGCGATGCCAGAACGTTTGCCGCGTCATTTGCTGCGCGCGCTGGCTGGGAAACAGGACATCAATAGAAACGCCATTCAGCAGCCACGGGCGACCGTGTTCCAGATACGTTTCCAGCCAGTACACCGCCTCTTCTCCCAGCGGAACCAGCCGTTCCTTGTTTCCCTTACCTATCACACGAACCACGCCCTGACGCAGGCTGATATCGCTCATCGTCAGGCCAACCAGTTCCGAAACGCGCAAACCGGTAGCATACAATAGTTCAAGCATCGCTTTATCGCGTAACTCCAGCGGCAGGTCAACTGCAGGCGACTGTAATAATCTCTCAACTTGTGCTTCGCTAAGATCTTTCGGCAACCTCTGGGGAAGTTTAGGCGATGCCAGCAGCGCGCTGGGATCGTCTGCACGAATTTTCTCGCGATAGAGATGCTGGAACAGTCGACGCATGGCGCTAAGCAGACGTGCAGAACTTGTCGCTTTGTAGCCCCCGTCCATGCGTTCACCCAACAGTGCCTGCAGGTCGTCGCTTTGCGCACTTTCCAGGGACAGCGATCTGTGTGCCAGCCACTCCGCCAGCATAGTGAGATCGCGCCGATAGGCGCTGAGCGTGTTCTCGGCCAGGTTTTTCTCAAGCCAAAGTGCATCGAGAAACTGTTCGATGAGTGCGAGATCCTTTTCCACATCAGCCCCTTTGATTCTGCAATCCGGTCATTATGCCTGAATGCCATCGGTTTCTGGTACACTACGCGCAAAGTCATAGCAAGAATTGAGATAGTTACGCGATGAATATTGGTCTTTTCTATGGTTCCAGCACCTGTTACACCGAAATGGCGGCGGAGAAAATTCGCGACATCATTGGCCCGGAACTGGTGACGTTGCATAACCTGAAAGATGACGCGCTCACGCTAATGGAGCAGTACGATGTGCTGATCCTCGGCATTCCAACCTGGGACTTCGGTGAGATTCAGGAAGACTGGGAAGCCCTCTGGGATGAGATCGATACCCTCAACCTCGACGGCAAAATCATTGCCATGTACGGCATGGGCGATCAATTTGGTTATGGCGAGTGGTTCCTGGATGCGCTCGGCATGCTGCATGACAAGCTGGCACCGAAGGGCGTCACGTTTATCGGTTACTGGCCTACCGAAGGGTACGAATTTACCAGTAAAAAACCGATTATTGCAGACGGTCAGCTGTTTGTTGGGCTCGCACTGGATGAAACTAACCAGTACGACCTTAGCGACGAACGCCTGCAAAACTGGTGCGAACAGATTCTGGGTGAGATGGCAGAGAAGTTTAGCTAACGCGTCTTTATTCCTGCGTCGGCTGCTGCAATATCATCCGACGCAAATCTCGCCACTCTGCACTGTCCATACTGTCAGCGGCCAGCCATAAGTGCTGACGGCGTCCACCGTCTAGATTGCGTAACCGCAGCATCATGCCGGAACTGAGCATCCAGGGCATGCCGAGAATTTCCCACTCTTTACCCTGCCAGCGCAGCCTGGAATCCATCAGTAGTTTGATTTCACCCTGACGAGCATTAATGCGGCGTTGGCTGCGTACGCTGTCAAACACCACAAACGACAGCAGCAACAGCCATAGAGGCGTATAGCTAAGCGGCCACGGCATCAATAAAACAACGGCCGCAACCAGCCCGTGGAGCAATAGCGACATCCACTGCGAGCGCCACGAGACGCGAAGATCAGATTGCCACAGGACCACGTTCCCGATTCCGCGTTTGAATTAATTGCACCATCCGTTGCAACTCGGTGTCGGCGGGTTTGCCGTGATTCATCAACCAGTTGAATAAATCAGGATCGTCAGACTCAAGCAGGCGTACAAACAGACGCTTATCGTCATCGCTTAAGCTGTCATACTCATATTCAAAGAAAGGCATGATGGAAATATCAAGCTCACGCATGCCGCGGCGACACGCCCAGTGAATACGGGCCTTGTTGTTAATATCCATGTTCTGTTTCCTGCATTACGTTTGGCACAATCGGTGCCCCGTTCAGTGTGCTTTATTTCTTTGCGAGGGCACTAGCTAGTGTAACGTGTTTTCGACCGTTTCTTTACAGGAATATTGCTATCCTGGAGCAGGCTTCCAGAATAAACCCTACGAAGACAGAGGATTACACTATTTTGCGTGGCGCTACGCATAACCACGTGATGGCACGAATGGCATGCTGAAAGCGCTTGCAATGCCTGTAGTCTCTTTTACCATTAGGCATTATCAAAGCGTTAAGCAATTCAGGATATCACTATGGCCTTTACTCCATTTTCTCCTCGCCAGCCCGCCGCCTCTGCGCGTCTGCCGCTGACGCTTATTACTCTTGATGACTGGGCGCTGGCAACACTGAACGGTGCAGATGCCGAAAAGTACCTGCAGGGCCAGGTCACCGCCGACGTTAGCCAAATGACGGAACACCAGCACCTGCTGGTCGCGCACTGCGATCCTAAAGGTAAGATGTGGAGCAATCTGCGTCTGTTCCGCCGTCAGGACGGCTTTGCCTTTATTGAACGTCGCAGCCTGCGCGATGCCCAGCTCAAGGAGCTGAAAAAATACGCTGTCTTTTCTAAAGTCACCATCGTGCCAGACGACGAACACGTGCTGCTGGGCGTGGCCGGTTTCCAGGCGCGCGCGGCGTTGAAAAATCTGTTCAGCGAACTGCCTGATGCCGACAAACAGCTGATCAGCGAAGACGCGACCTCTATCCTGTGGTTTGAACATCCTGCCGAACGCTTCCTGCTGGTAACGGATGTCGCCACCGCAGAGCGTGTGACCGAAGCCCTGCGCGGTGAAGCGCAGTTGAATAGCAGCCAGCAGTGGCTGGCGCTGAACATTGAAGCTGGGCTGCCGGTAATTGACGCGGCAAACAGCGCACAGTTTATTCCTCAGGCCACGAACATTCAGGCACTGGGCGGCATTAGTTTCAAAAAAGGCTGCTACACCGGTCAGGAGATGGTCGCGCGTGCAAAATTCCGCGGAGCCAACAAACGTGCCCTATGGACACTCGCGGGCCATGCCAGCCGCGTACCGGAAGCCGGTGAAGATTTAGAGCTGAAGATGGGCGAAAACTGGCGTCGTACCGGCACCGTGTTAGCCGCCGTGCAGCTTGATGATGGCCGACTGTTGGTTCAGGTGGTCATGAACAACGACATGGAAGCCGACAGCGTGTTCCGCGTGCGTGATGATGCAAATACATTAAGCATCGAGCCGCTGCCGTATTCACTGGAAGAGTGACGATTCCCAGCCCTCTCTCTGTGGGAGAGGGCTGGAGTGAGGGCATCAGTCCGTACTTTACGGCGTTAAACTTGGTGCCCTACATACAAGTAGATTGCTAAAAAGTGGCACACGCTCCCGCCCAACACAAAGCCGTGCCAGATAGCATGGTTGTAGGGTATGCGTTTGCAGACGTAGAAAATTACCCCCAGCGAGTAAACTACGCCCCCCACCGCCAGAAGGGTCACGCCCCCCACGGAAAGTTTGATCGCCAGCTGGTAAACCACGATCAGTGACAGCCAGCCCATCGTCAGGTAAGTCACCAACGACAGCACCTTAAACCGATGCGCGATGGTCAGCTTAAACAAGATCCCCAGCAGCGCCAGGCTCCAGATAACAATCATCAGGCCACGCGACAGCGGCGAGTTTAGCCCTACCAGTAAAAACGGCGTGTAAGTGCCTGCAATAAGAAGATAGATAGCGCAGTGGTCAAATTTTTTGAGCCAGATCTTAGCCCGTTGATGCGGAATAGCATGGTACAGCGTCGACGCCAGGAACAGCAGGATCATACTCCCGCCATACAGGCTGTAGCTGGTGATTGCCATCGCACTGGCGTTGGTGTCCACCGCCTGCACCAGCAATAACACCAAACCGACAATCCCAAATACCAGGCCAATGCCGTGGCTAATACTATTGGCTACTTCCTCAGCCAGCGAATATCCCTGTGCGATTAATGGTCTGCTTACCATAGGTAACTCCGGGAAAACTAAAGATGATTATTCATCGCCTGACTATGCTAACTGAGAATAATTCCAGTGAACACCTGTTAGCTAAAATAAAATCACACCATATACTTCTAATTTACAATCATAGAGTTACATTTTTATTTCAGCTAACAAATGTTCTCTTTTAACTCAAAGGCATTTAAAATCAATCACATAAAACTGGTGCTGATGAGGATAGATTTCCGAGATAACGTGCTTCAGAGTGTCGAGGGTCATATTCTCCTGCTGGGCATGTTTTTCCGTCAGCGTGTCCAGCGTAACGGTTGATGTCCCCGTGACTTCGATGGTGCAAAAGTAACCGTCATCCTCATAACGTCCGACACGCAGGATATCCCCCGCCCTGAAGTGAGATTCACTTTCGTCGCGAATGGTAATGGTTTTACGCCCGGCCAGAATGTCGTCCTGAAAGCGCTGAAAAAAAGTGATGTCGTTTGACTGCATGTTATTATTCCCTGAAGTAAAGTCTGATGAGTGAGTTTAGCCACTGTGAGCATGTTCTCCCATTCCGCCGTTGCCAGTCTCAATAATCTGGAGATGATGGTCTACAACTATGTCATCAAGAACCGTGACAAAGTGATGTATATGACCATTCGCGAGCTGGCGGATGCGGCAGGCGTCTCAACCACCACTATCCTGCGCTTTTGTCGCAAGCTCAACTGCGAAGGCTACTCTGAATTTCGCGTTCGCTTTAAACTCTATTTAGAGCAGAACGAGCCACAGCAGGCAAATTTCGGCGCCAGTGAAATTATTAGCTTCTTTAAAAGCGTTAACAATGAAGAGTTCGATGCGTTACTGGATGATGCCGTCGATATTATTTTATCTTCCGAACGCATTATATTTGTTGGTGCTGGCACCTCTGGGTCCCTGGCAAAATATGGCGCGCGCTTTTTCTCAAATATAGGAAAATTCAGTAATCATATTGACGACCCTTATTTTCCGGTCACCAATGACATGGCAAAAAATGCGCTGGCCATCGTGCTTTCTGTCTCCGGTGAAACTGAGGAAATATTGCGCTTTGCCAGCCAGTTCAGCCTTCACCACTGCAAAGTCCTTTCGATTACCAGCCATGAACACTCCCGACTGGCGAAACTGGCAGACTTTAACCTTTCCTGGCATGTTCCGCAGACGCGTATTGCAGGCGTTTACGATATTACCACGCAAATTCCCGTCATCTATATTCTGGAGTCGCTGGGTCGCAAACTGGCGAAGAAACTAACGGAATAAAACACCCTGTTTTTTCGATGTGACAAGTCACATTTTCTGGGAATTGTTATATCGTGACATTTAATTTCGCTTTGCTAGACTCGAATCAATACGTCATTTATTGAGAATAGCAGCGATGAAAAAACTGACTTTACCAAACGATTTTTTATGGGGCGGCGCGGTTGCGGCGCACCAGGTTGAAGGCGGCTGGAACAAAGGCGGTAAAGGGCCAAGTATTTGCGACGTGCTGACCGGCGGCGCTCACGGTGTCCCGCGTGAAATCACGCAGGAGGTGATCGACGGGAAATACTACCCGAACCACGAAGCTATCGACTTCCACGGTCACTACAAAGAAGACATCAAACTGTTTGCCGAAATGGGCTTTAAGTGCTTCCGCACCTCCATTGCCTGGACGCGTATCTTCCCGAAAGGAGATGAAACCCAGCCGAATGAAGAAGGGCTGCAGTTCTACGACGACATGTTCGATGAACTGCTGAAATACAATATCGAGCCTGTCATTACCCTCTCCCACTTCGAAATGCCGCTGCACCTGGTGCAGGCGTACGGTGGCTGGACCAACCGTAAAGTGGTTGATTTCTTTGTGCGCTTCTCGGAAGTGGTCTTCGAGCGTTACAAGCACAAGGTCAAATACTGGATGACATTCAATGAAATCAACAACCAGCGTAACTGGCGCGCGCCGCTGTTTGGCTATTGCTGCTCAGGCGTGGTCTACACCGAACACGACAACCCTGAAGAGACAATGTACCAGGTTCTGCACCATCAGTTCGTCGCCAGCGCGCTGGCGGTGAAAGCCGCACGCCGCATTAACCCGGAAATGAAGGTCGGCTGCATGCTCGCGATGGTGGCGCTCTATCCATTCTCCTGTAAGCCAGAAGACGTGATGTTTGCGCAGGAATCCATGCGTGAACGCTATGTCTTTACCGACGTTCAACTGCGCGGCTACTACCCGTCCTACGTGCTGAATGAGTGGGAACGCCGTGGTTTCTCCATCAAAATGGAAGACGGTGACGAGCAGATCCTGCGCGAGGGTACCTGCGACTATTTAGGTTTCAGCTACTACATGACTAACGCGGTCAAAGCAGAGGGCGGTACCGGCGACGCAATTTCCGGCTTCGAAGGCAGCGTACCGAATCCACACGTGAAGGCGTCTGACTGGGGCTGGCAGATTGACCCGGTAGGCTTGCGTTACGCGCTGTGCGAGCTGTATGAGCGTTACCAGAAGCCGCTGTTCATCGTAGAAAACGGCTTTGGTGCCTACGATAAAGTGGAAGATGACGGCAGCATTAACGATGACTACCGCATCGACTACCTGCGTGCTCACGTGGAAGAGATGATCAAAGCGGTCACGTACGACGGTGTGGATCTGATGGGTTACACCCCGTGGGGCTGTATCGACTGCGTCTCGTTCACCACCGGCCAGTACAGCAAGCGCTATGGCTTTATCTATGTGAACAAACATGACGACGGTACTGGCGACATGTCGCGTTCCCGTAAGAAAAGCTTCGAGTGGTATAAAGGCGTGATTGCCAGCAACGGCGAGACGCTCTAACTCCGTAACGCCGGGCGGCGATTGCTACCCTCTCCCTTTTGGGGAGAGGGTTAGGGTAAGAGGTTTACTTCCCGCCCGCCAACTCAATAAAACTGCCGGTCACGTACGACGCCTTCTCACTCAGCAGCCAGACAATCGCCTGTGCCACCTCTTCCGGCTGGCCGCCGCGCTGCATGGGCAGCAATGCCTTTACCCGATCCACTCGCCCCGGTTCACCACCGGAGGCATGTATGTCGGTATAAATCAGCCCTGGCCGAACGCAGTTTACGCGAATCCCTTGTGCTGCCACCTCCAGCGCTAACCCGGTAGTCAGTGAATCCACCGCGCCTTTTGAGGCCGCATAATCCACATACTCCCCCGGCGCGCCCAGGCGTGATGCCGCAGACGAGACATTCACAATCGCCCCGCCCTTGCCGCCATGCTTGTGCGACATGCGCTTCACCGCTTCACGGCAACAAAGGAAATAGCCCGTCACGTTGGTTGCCAGCACGCGGTTAATACGCTCCGCCGACAAATTCTCGATCGTAGATTGCTCAAACAGAATACCGGCATTATTCACCAGGGCAGTAAGCGGCTCACCTTCACGGTCGAGGCTCTCAAACATCGCCAGCACCTGCGTTTCATCACTGATATCCGCACGCACGGCAAAGGCTTTCCCCCCTGCTTCCACTATCTGGTGGATAACGTCCGTTGCTGCCTTAACGTTGTGGTGGTAGTTCACTGCGACGGTGTAGCCTTCGCTTGCCAGCTGCAGCGCGGTTGCTTTCCCGATACCCCGGCTGGCGCCGGTCACAAGTGCAATTGCCATCATTTTCTCCCAATAAAAAAGCCGGGTGGCGCCTTCGCCTTACCCGGCCTACGTTACTACAGCAAGATGATTACTGGTATTCGCTCATTGGCACACAGGAGCAGAACAGGTTACGGTCACCGTAAACGTCATCAAGACGCTTCACGGTCGGCCAGTATTTGTTCGCGACGCCAGCCGGGAAGACCGCCAGTTCGCGGCTATAACCGTGAGTCCACTCTGCCACCACTTCGTTCTGGGTATGCGGTGCGTTAACCAGCGGGTTATCTTCCAGCGTCCACTCACCGTCCTGCACGCGATCGATCTCCATGCGGATGGACAGCATGGCATCAATAAAGCGGTCCAGCTCGGCTTTGCTCTCGGACTCCGTTGGCTCCACCATCAGCGTACCCGCGACCGGGAATGACATGGTTGGCGCGTGGAATCCGTAGTCGATCAGACGTTTGGCAATATCCAGTTCGCTGATGCCGCTCTGCTCTTTCAGAGGACGAATATCCAGAATGCACTCGTGCGCCACGCGGCCATCGCGTCCGGTATAGAGCACCGGGAAGGCAGATTTCAGGCGAGTCGCAATGTAGTTAGCGTTCAGGATCGCTACCTGGCTTGCCTGCTTCAGCCCTTCTGCGCCCATCATGCGGATATACATCCAGCTGATCGGCAGAATAGAGGCACTGCCAAACGGAGCCGCTGATACCGCACCCTGACGGGTCAGCATCCCTTCAATTTGCACCACGCTGTGGCCCGGAACAAACGGTGCCAGGTGTGCTTTCACACCGATAGGTCCCATACCCGGGCCGCCACCGCCGTGTGGAATGCAGAAGGTTTTGTGCAGGTTCAGGTGCGATACGTCTGCGCCGATAAAGCCCGGAGAGGTGATCCCTACCTGAGCATTCATGTTTGCGCCATCAAGATACACCTGACCACCGAACTGATGTACGACTTCGCATACCTCACGGATCGTCTCTTCGTACACGCCGTGGGTGGACGGGTAGGTCACCATGATGCAGGAGAGTTTCTCACCGGCCTGTTCGGCTTTGGCACGCAGATCGGCCAGGTCAATATTGCCGTTCTTATCACACGCCACTACGACCACTTCCATGCCCGCCATCTGCGCAGATGCCGGGTTGGTGCCGTGCGCAGAGCTTGGGATCAGACAAATGTCGCGATGCCCTTCATTGCGGCTTTCATGATAGTGGCGAATCGCCAGCAGGCCTGCGTACTCACCCTGCGCGCCGGAGTTCGGCTGCATGCAGAGCGCGTCGTAGCCGGTCAGCTTCACCAGCCAGTCGGAAAGCTGGTTGATCATCAGATGATAACCTTCTGCCTGATTTGCCGGGCAGAATGGATGAAGCTCGGAGAACTCCGGCCAGGTGATTGGGATCATCTCTGCCGCGGCGTTCAGCTTCATGGTACAGGAACCCAGCGGGATCATCGCCTGGTTCAGCGCCAGATCTTTGCGCTCCAGAGAGTGCATGTAGCGCATCATCTCGGTTTCGCTGTGGTAACGGTTGAACACCGGGTGCGCCAGAATCGCATCGTCACGCAGCATGTTTTCCTGAATCGAGCGGCTGTCGTGCGCCACGTCTTTATCCAGCACATCAATGTCCAGACCATGCGCATCGCCCAGCAATACGTTAAACAGGTTCAGAATATCGTCACGGGTCGTGCTTTCATCCAGAGTGATGCCCACAGCATTGTGGATATCGCTGCGCAGGTTGATCTGTGCCGCATCCGCACGCGCCAGCACGGCGGCTTTGTCTGCTACGTCAACGCACAGGGTATCGAAGTAATGTTCGTGGCGCAGCTTGAGGCCTTTCTGCTGCAGGCCGCAGGCCAGAATATCCGCCAGGCGGTGAATGCGGCTGGCAATGCGCTTCAGGCCAGTCGGGCCGTGGAATACCGCGTACAGGCTGGCGATGTTTGCCAGCAATACCTGCGAAGTACAGATGTTGGAGTTCGCTTTCTCGCGGCGGATGTGCTGCTCGCGGGTCTGCATAGCCATGCGCAGCGCGGTGTTACCGGCGGCATCTTTTGAGACGCCGATAATACGGCCAGGCATGGAGCGTTTGAATTCATCTTTTGCAGCAAAGAACGCCGCGTGCGGGCCACCGTAGCCCATTGGCACGCCGAAGCGTTGTGCTGAACCGAATACGATGTCTGCACCCTGTTTGCCCGGGGCAGTCAGCAGTACCAGCGCCATGAAATCAGCGGCGACGCTTACAACCACTTTGCGCGCTTTCAGCTCGGTAATCAGGGCGCTGTAGTCGTGCACTTCACCGGTGGTGCCCACCTGCTGAAGCAGTACGCCGAAGACGTCCTGGTGATCCAGCACTTTATCGGCATCATCAACAATCACGTCAAAGCCGAAGGTTTCCGCACGTGTACGGACCACGTCCAGCGTTTGCGGGTGAATATCTGCCGCCACGAAGAAGCGGTTCGCATTTTTCAGCTTGCTCACGCGTTTCGCCATCGCCATCGCTTCAGCCCCCGCAGTGGCTTCATCCAGCAAAGAGGCAGACGCGATGTCCAGACCGGTCAGATCCAACGTCACCTGCTGGAAGTTCAGCAGCGCTTCCAGACGGCCCTGAGACACTTCTGGCTGATACGGCGTGTACGCGGTGTACCAGCCTGGGTTTTCGAGCATATTGCGCAGAATAACCGGCGGTAACTGCACGTTGGTGTAACCCATGCCAATGTAAGACTTATAGCGTTTGTTGAGGCCAGCAATAGCCTTCAACTCTGCCAGCGCAGCGAATTCGGTTGTGGCTTCACCCACCTGAGGCGGGGTTGCAAGCTGGATGTCTTTTGGCACGATCTGGCCGATCAGTGCGTTTAATGAATCCGCGCCAACTGTCTTCAGCATCTCCTGCTGTTGCTGAGCATCCGGCCCAATGTGACGTTCAATGAAAGCGCCACGGTTTTCAAGCTGGCTTAAAGTCTGTGTCATGAGCGATGGTTCCTGAAACGTGCAGTGAATGTGTGTTCTCCCTCTCCCCGTGGGAGAGGGCTGGGGTGAGGGTATCGTCTTTTCCCCTCACCCTACCCTCTCCCTATAGGGGAGAGGGAAAAGGCTTACTCGTCTTCTAACAGTGCTTCGTATGCTGTTGCATCCAGCAGCGCGGCAACCTGCGCTTCATCGCTGGCTTTGATCTTGAAGATCCAGCCGCCTTCATACGGCTCGCTGTTGACCAGCTCTGGGGAGTCACTCAGTTCGTCGTTCACGGCCACAATTTCACCGCTCACTGGGGCATAAATATCAGAGGCCGCTTTAACGGACTCCGCCACGGCACAGTCGTCGCCTGCGCTTACGGTCGTACCCACGTCGGGCAGATCAACAAACACCATGTCGCCCAGCAGCTCTTGCGCATGCTCGGTGATCCCTACGGTGTAAGTGCCGTCCGCCTCTTTGCGCAGCCATTCGTGTTCTTTGCTGTATTTCAGTTCTGCTGGCACATTGCTCATTGAAGTTCTCCTGATAAAAATAATTAGGCGACCGGCTTACCGGCGCGAACAAAAATCGGTTTGGTCACGTTAACCGGCATTTCGCGGTTGCGGATCTGCACCACAGCCGTTTCGCCAATGCCTGCCGGAACGCGCGCCAGGGCAATACTGTAGCCCAGCGTTGGGGAGAAGGTTCCGCTGGTGATCACGCCTTCACGATGATTACCGTCAGCATCGGTGAAACGTACCGGCAGCTCGCCGCGCAGCACGCCTTTTTCTTTCATCACCAGGCCAACCAGCTGCTCGGTTCCTTTTTCACGCTGTATTTCTAGCGCTTCACGACCGATAAAATCACGGTCGGCAGGTTCCCAGGCGATGGTCCAGCCCATATTCGCCGCCAGCGGAGAGACACCTTCGTCCATCTCCTGACCGTAGAGGTTCATGCCGGCCTCCAGACGCAGCGTATCGCGTGCCCCCAGGCCGGCTGGCTTAACGCCCGCCTCTACCAGCGCGCGCCAGAAATCAGCCGCTTTCTCGTTCGGCATCGCAATTTCATAGCCTGCTTCTCCGGTGTAGCCGGTGGTCGCAATAAACAGATCCCCCGCCTGCACGCCGAAGAACGGCTTCATGCCTTCGGTGGCTTTACGCTGTTCGTCGCTGAACAGAGAGGCGGCCTTCGCCTGCGCGTTCGGCCCCTGCACGGCGATCAGCGACAGGTCATCACGGACGGTGATGTCGATGGCATAAGGTTCGGCGTGTTGGGTAATCCAGGAGAGGTCTTTTTCGCGGGTGGCGGAGTTTACAACGAGGCGGAAGAAATCTTCAGTGAAGTAATAGACGATAAGGTCATCAATCACGCCGCCAGAAGCATTGAGCATACCGGTATAGAGCGCTTTACCTGGCGTCTTCAGTTTTGCGACGTCGTTTGCTAACAGATAACGCAAAAACTCCCGGGTGCGACTGCCGCGCAGGTCGACAATGGTCATATGGGACACGTCGAACATACCGGCATCAGTGCGCACCCCGTGGTGCTCATCAATCTGTGAGCCGTAATGCAGCGGCATCATCCAGCCATGGAAGTCCACCATGCGAGCGCCGCATAACACGTGTTGATCGTACAAAGGAGTCTGTTGAGCCATCTTTTCCTCGTTGAATAAGCAGGGCTGTCTTGCGTTTCGCACGCTGAAAATTGCCACGAAACCCGGCATCGGCATCACGCTGTGGATGTCGACGCAAACGTTCTCTTTTACCTGAACTTACCACCTAAACCGGCGGTTAACCATAAGGTAAAACAGGTCATCACATTAGCTTATGACCCAAAAACGCTCAAAAGCCTACAGAGTTATTCACTGGAAAAATGCGATTAATCCCGCATAAAATTAACATCAATACAACATGATTTAGCACATGTTGATATTTAATGCGGAAAAATGGGCCAAATTTCTACGATATAAAAAACACGACATTAGATAATCTAATGCGAAAAATGACGTGGAATTAGAATATTTCAAACGAGGGGATTTACCCGGCGCGACGGCCGGGAAAAGAAAGTGTGACGGGTATCTACATTATCGCAGCCAGTCCGGCAGATCGTTAAGACCCATTGCCTGACGAAGGAGCTGAGGTTTGACGCCAGGAAGGGTATCGGCCAGCTTGAGACCAATATCGCGCAGCAGTTTTTTCGCCGGATTCGCCCCGGCAAACAGCTCGCGGAAGCCCTGCATACCCGCCAGCATCATTGCCGCACTGTGTTTACGGCTACGCTCGTAGCGGCGCAGGTAGAGGTGCTGGCCAATATCCTTGCCCTCGCGGTGCAGGCGGCGCAGCTCTTCGACCAGTTCCGCCGCATCCATAAAGCCGAGGTTAACGCCCTGCCCCGCCAGCGGATGGATGGTATGTGCCGCATCGCCCACCAGCGCCAGACGGTGCGCGGCAAACTGACGCGCATAGCGGCCGGTTAACGGGAACACCTGCCGTTCGCTTTCAAGCGTGCACAACCCCAGACGATTATCAAAGGCAACGCACAGCGCCTGGTTAAAAGCTTCAGGCGTGGCTTCCTGCATCTGTTGCGCTTTTTCCGGTACCAGCGACCAGACAATGGAGCACAGGTGCGGGTCGGCGAGCGGCAGGAATGCCAGGATACCGTCATTATGGAAAATCTGACGCGCCACGCCGCCGTGTGGCTCTTCGGTACGGATCGTGGCGACAAGTGCGTGATGGCGATAGTCCCAGAAGGTCAACGGAATATCCGCCTTGTTACGCAGCCAGGAGTTCGCACCATCAGCGCCGACAACCAGACGCGCGGTTAACATGTCGCCGCTTTGCAGGGTAATAAACGCCTCGTTCTCCCCCCACGCAACCTGCTGGATGTGCGCGGGTGCCATCAGCGTGACATCGCTACAGGACTCCGCCTTTTTCCACAGCGCGTGGTGGATGACCGCATTTTCGATGATGTGACCCAGATGGCTATAGCCCATGCTTTCGTCATCAAAGGCAATATGACCAAAGCTGTCTTTGTCCCACACTTCCATCCCGTGATAGCAGCTGGCACGCTGCGCCACGATATCTGACCAAACGCCAATATGCGCCAGTAACTTTTCACTGGCCGCATTGATTGCCGAGACGCGAAGTTCCGGCGCTGCATCCGCCGCGACGGGCAGAGGCTGCTTTTGTTCCAGCACGGCCACGCGCAGACCACTGCCCTGCAGACCACAGGCCAACGCCAGTCCTACCATTCCGCCGCCTACAATGGCGACATCAACATTTTGCACGGTGATAACTCCTTAACGCGCGACCCAACCAAGTGTCCGCTGCGCCAGCACATCACGTGCCGGAATGAATAACTCCATCGCCATCAGCCCGACGTTGCGGCCCGCAACCAGCGGCGCCCAGCGATTGGCAAACAGATGAACTAAGCCATCGGTAACGCCGATGGTTGCTTCTTTGTCGGCCTGGCGTCGCTTCTGGTAATGGCTTAATACCGAATACGCGCCACAATCTTTGCCCTCACCCCACGCCTGCGCCAGCGATTCCGCCAGGCTCATCACATCGCGTAGACCCAAGTTAAAGCCTTGCCCGGCAATCGGGTGCAGCGTTTGCGCGGCATTGCCCACCAGCGCCACACGGTGAGAAATAGAGTGGGACGCGATCGTCAGTGAAAGCGGGTAAACCGAACGTTTCCCTGCATGGGTAATGCGCCCAAGCCGCCAGCCAAAGGCTTTCTGCAGCTCGCGACAAAAACGCTCGTCAGACCAGGATTTAACCTCTTCGGCCTTCTCCTGCGGATGGCACCACACCAGCGAGCAGCGTCCGTTGGACATGGGCAGCATCGCCAGCGGGCCATATTCCGTAAAGCGCTCAAACGCCCTGCCGTCATGCGCTCCTGCTGTCGACACGTTAGCAATCACCGCGACCTGGCTATACGGCTGTTGACGCCATTCCACGCCACACTGGGTGCCCAGTGCTGAACGTGAACCATCAGCGGCAACCAGAAGCTGACCCTCAATAACGGTGCCGTTTTCCAGCGTCACGCTGACCGCATCTTCACTGCGCTTCATGCTGGCAACACGTGCCGGACAATGCAGCGTGACGCCCGGCGCGTCCTGTAACAGGCGAAAAAGGCGCAACCCGACATCGTGCAGTTCAACGACGTTTCCCAGAGCATCAATACGGTAATCCTGGGCATCCAGGGTCACAAATCCGGCATGACCGCGATCGCTGACGTGCACGGTGCGGATCGCCGTGGCGCAATCAGCAATCGCCTGCCACAGACCAATACGCGAGAGCTGTTGGCACGTTCCCTGCGCCAGGGCAATGGCGCGTGCGTCGAAGCCAGGATGATCCGCCCCCTGCGGGGCTACGGCTTCAACCAGATGGACCGGGAGTTGCCCACGCGTCAACTGCGAGATCGCCAGCGCCAGCGTGGCGCCGGTCATGCCACCGCCAACAATGATCACACTCATCCGCGTGCCGCTGCCATCAGCGCCTCAATGTCGTCGGCTTTTTTCACCACCGTCGCGGTCAGGTTTTCGTTGCCGGTTATGGTGATCACAATGTCGTCTTCAATACGAATGCCAATTCCGCGGTATTGTTCCGGCACGTCGGCATCCGGGGCAATGTACAGCCCCGGTTCCACGGTTAACACCATACCGGGTTCCAGCACGCGCGAACGTTCTGAACCATATGCGCCCACATCATGGACATCCAGCCCCAGCCAATGGCTCAGGCCGTGCATAAAATACGGTCGATGAGCATTCTCAGTAATCAGGGTGTTCACGTCGCCTTTCAAAATACCAAGTTTGACCAGCCCGGTAATCATGATGCGCACCACTTCCCCGGTCACGTCCTGAATAGAGGTTCCAGGACGGAACAGCGTGAGAGACGTTTCCAGTGACTCGAGCACGATGTCGTAAATCTCGCGCTGGGCAGGGGTAAATTTGCCGCTGACCGGGAACGTACGGGTGATATCGCCCGCGTAACCCAGGTATTCACAACCGGCGTCAATCAACACCAGATCCCCGTCGCGCAGCACGCTTTCATTTTCGGTGTAGTGCAAAATGCAGCCATTTGGCCCGCTGCCGACAATGGTGTTGTAGGACGGAAAACGCGCGCCGTGGCGGTTAAATTCGTGGTGAATTTCGCCCTCAATCTGGTATTCGAACATCCCGGGACGGCATTTTTGCATCGCGCGGGTATGCGCCAGCGCGCTGATTTCACCTGCGCGACGCATGGCGTTGAGTTCTTCTTCCGATTTGAACAAGCGCATCTCATGCACAACCGGACGCCAGTCCGTCAGCGTGGCGGGTGCAGACAGGTTCTGGCGCGAGCCTTTACGCAGCTTATCCAGCGCGGTAAAGACAATTTCATCGGCATAAGCATACTCGCCCTGCGCGTGATACAGCACGTCCAGACCGTTAAGCAGCTGGTACAGCTGCTGGTTGATTTCGCTAAATGCCAGCGCCCGATCCACGCCCAGTTTCGCCGGGGCGGCATCTTGACCCAGACGGCGACCAAACCAGATTTCGGCAGTCAGATCGCGAACGCGGTTGAATATCACGCTGTGGTTGTGGGTGTCATTACTCTTAATCAGCACCAGTACCGCTTCCGGCTCGTTAAAACCGGTGAAGTACCAGAAATCACTGCTCTGGCGATAGGGGTATTCACTGTCGGCGCTGCGCGTGACTTCAGGCGCGGCAAAAATCAGCGCGGCGCTTCCTGGCTGCATGCTCGCCAGCAGCGCCTGACGACGGCGGGAATACTCTTGATTCGAGATAACCATGACACCCTCCTGTGCGTTATTATTCTTAATGTAAGGTTGGCTTGCGCACTTCCGGCGCGGTTGGCTGCGAGCGCGTAAAGTTATCGTGGCACAGCAGCGCCGCAACGCGGACGTACTCGATGATCTCTTCAAGCGACATTTCCAGCTCTTCCTGATCTTCGTCTTCGTCGTAGCCAAGCTGGGCGATGTTACGCAGATCGTCGATCGCTTCACCCGCTTCGCCGGTCACTTTATCGAGCTTCGGCTGGGTCACACCCAGGCCCAGCAGATAGTGGTTTACCCAACCTGCCAGCGCGTCGGCGCGATCGAACACGCTGACATCATCACCTTCAGGCAGATAAAGCTGAAAAAGGAAGCCGTCATCTTCCAGCGAATCGCTGAGGGTGGCATGCATTTTACGCAACGCTTCCGCCAGCTCGTGGCCGAACGCCAGACCTTCGTTCGTCAGGTCGTGGATCAACGGCTGCCAAGAGCTGTCGCTGTTTCCGCCGCACAGCATGCCACTGATCAGACCGTGCATTTCGGCAGGGGTTAAACCTATTCCCTGCTGGTTCAGTAACTGGTTTAAATCCTTGTAACCAGGCATTTCGTTCTGTTTAGACATGCGCATTCGTCATCGTTAGGGGAATATTCATGATATGCTACCACTTTGGACCCTGGTGATACCAGAAAAGGGCTTGTATCTTCACATCAGGGTAGCTATAGTGTCGCCCCTTCGCAGCCCCCGGGGCAGTAAGCGAAGGCAGCGCAGTCAATCAGCAGGAAGGTGGCATGTCTGCACAACCCGTCGATCTCCAGATTTTTGGCCGTTCACTGCGAGTGAATTGTCCGCCTGAACAAAGGGATGCTTTGAATCAGGCTGCGGACGATTTGAATCAGCGGTTGCAAGATCTAAAAGAACGCACTAGAGTCACAAATACTGAGCAGTTGGTTTTCATCGCCGCGTTGAACATCAGCTATGAGTTGACTCAGGAAAAAGCGAAAACCCGCGATTACGCGGCTAGCATGGAGCAGCGTATTAAGATGCTTCAGCAGACCATAGAACAGGCATTGCTTGATCAAGGTCGCACTCCCGAAAGACCGGGACCAAAGTTTGAATAACACTTCTCAGTTGACTATGGTAGAGTAACTGGGAAGACAAAATTTCTCTGAGATGTTCGCAAGCGGGCCAGTCCCCTGAGCCGATATTTCATACCACAAGAATGTGGCGCTCCATGGTTGGTGAGCATGCTCGGTTCGTCCGAGAAGCCTTAAAACTATGACGACACATTCACCTTGAACCAAGGGTTCAAGGGTTACAGCCTGCGGCGGCATCTCGGAGATTCCCTCTCTCTTCATCTACCCACTACCATGACTCTACTTTCTGAAGTTTCGACCTCACGCCAGGACATCCGTCAGTTAATCCGCAAGCGCCGTCGCGCGTTATCGCCTGAACAACAAACACATTTTGCCCAACAAGCTGCCGCTAAAATGATGGCGTATCCACCCGTGGTGATGGCGCGTACCGTTGCCCTGTTTCTCTCATTTGATGGCGAACTGGATACCCAACCGCTGATCGAACAGCTTTGGCGCGCCGGAAAAAAAGTGTACCTGCCGGTACTGCACCCCTTCAGCGCAGGAAATCTTCTTTTTCTGCAATACCATCCGCACAGCGAACTGGTCGTCAATCGCCTGAAAATTGCCGAGCCAAAGCTCGACGTCCGCGACGTGCTCCCGCTAGACGAACTGGACGTGCTGGTTACGCCGCTGGTAGCGTTTGATGAACAAGGTCAACGCCTGGGAATGGGCGGTGGTTTTTACGACAGGACGCTACAAAACTGGCAGCAGTATGGGTTACAGCCGGTGGGATACGCGCATGATTGTCAGGGCGTGCCGGCATTGCCGGTGGAAAAATGGGACATTCCGCTGCCTGCGGTGGTCACTCCGTCGACGTTGTGGGAGTGGTGAAACAGGCGTGCAGCCTGATGCCCTCACCCAGCCCTCTCCCACAGGGAGAGGGTGAAAACATAAAAAACGGTAACTATCGTTACCGTTTTGCATTTACCTCACACAATCAGTACAGCAGACGTGCGCGCATCGTCCCTGGGATTGCCTTCATGCTTAGCAGCGCTTTCTCAGCCACATCTTCAGTCGCTTCGATATCAATGACCACGTAACCCATCTGCGAGTTGGTTTGCAGGTACTGCGCGGCAATGTTGACACCCTGCTCTGCGAAGATCTGGTTAATGGCGGTCAGCACGCCTGGGCGGTTTTCGTGAATGTGCAGCAGGCGACGGCCGCCATGCAGCGGCAGAGACACTTCCGGGAAGTTCACCGCAGAGAGTGTAGAGCCGTTATCAGAATATTTGCTGAGCTTACCCGCTACCTCAAGGCCGATATTTTCCTGCGCTTCCTGCGTTGAGCCACCAATGTGCGGCGTCAGGATCACGTTGTCGAACTCGCACAGCGGAGAGGTGAACGGATCGCTGTTGGTTGCCGGCTCCGTCGGGAATACGTCAATGGCCGCGCCCGCCAGATGCTTACGCTTCAGAGCATCCGCCAGCGCAGGGATATCGACAACGGTACCGCGCGCGGCGTTGATCAACAGTGAGCCCGGCTTCATCAGCGCCAGCTCTTCCGCACCCATCATGTTTTTGGTGGAGGCATTTTCCGGCACGTGCAGGCTGACCACGTCGCTCATATTCAGCAGGTCAGACAAATGTTGTACCTGGGTGGCATTGCCCAGCGGCAGTTTGCTTTCGATGTCGTAGAAGAAAACGTGCATCCCGAGAGATTCAGCCAGAATCCCCAGCTGCGTGCCGATATGGCCGTAACCGATGATCCCCAGCTTTTTGCCACGCGCTTCGAAAGAGCCGGATGCCAGTTTGTTCCACACGCCGCGGTGCGCTTTGGCGTTGGCTTCAGGAATACCGCGCAGCAGCAGCAACAGTTCGCCAATCACTAATTCCGCCACGGAACGGGTGTTGGAGAACGGGGCGTTAAAGACCGGAACGCCGCGTTTAGCCGCTGCACTTAGGTCAACCTGGTTTGTGCCGATGCAGAAACAGCCAATAGCGACCAGCTTTTCCGCCGCGGCAATAACATCTTCAGTCAGGTGAGTACGGGATCGCAGGCCAATGAAGTGGGCATCACGGATGGACGCTTTCAGCTCTTCGGTATCCAGCGCGCCTTTGTGAAATTCGATATTGGTGTACCCTGCCGCACGAAGGCTATCGATTGCTTTTTGATGCACGCCCTCGACCAGCAGGAATTTAATCTTGTCTTTCTCCAGTGATACCTTTGCCATTTACCCGACCCTGTTTTTGTCTGAACTGATGTTGTGCTGGATTTAAATCCGCTGTAGCCAACATATCAAAAAAAACTATTGCAGCAATATGAACGTTTGCGTCGGCACTCTGAAGAAAAGTCATACAGAGCAAAATGGCAGAGGAAAATGCTGCGGAAACTTACGGACGCGGCAGGATCGGCAAAGGCGGCATTAAAACGTGACACAAGTCACCAAATTTGGCTTTCAAAAATTTTTTAGCGGGGGGAAGGCTCCCCCCGTCAGATCATTTAACGATGGTTTTCACGCCGTCAGCAGTGCCGATCAGCGCCACATCCGCGCCGCGATTAGCAAAAAGCCCAACGGTTACCACGCCCGGAAGGCCATTAATGGCATTTTCCAGCGCGACTGCATCGAGGATCTCCAGACCGTGCACGTCGAGGATCACGTTACCGTTGTCGGTAACCACGCCCTGACGGTATTCCGGACGACCGCCCAGTTTTACCAGCTCGCGCGCGACCGCGCTGCGCGCCATCGGGATCACTTCAACCGGCAGCGGGAAGTTGCCCAGAATGTCGACCTGCTTGGAGGCATCTGCGATACAGATAAATTTGTCCGCCACGGAGGCGATAATTTTTTCACGCGTCAGCGCCGCGCCACCGCCCTTGATCATCTGCATATGGCCGTTGATTTCATCCGCACCATCAACGTAAATGCCCAGACGATCCACTTCGTTCAGATCGAAAACGGTAATGCCGAGGCTTTTCAGCTTTTCCGTGGACGCATCGGAGCTAGAAACCGCGCCCTCGATCTGCCCCTTCATCGTGCCCAGGGCATCAATGAAGTGCGCCGCCGTCGACCCCGTACCAACACCCACAATAGTGCCTGGCTGTACGTACTGGAGAGCGGCCCATCCTACTGCTTTTTTCAGTTCATCCTGCGTCATGATCGTTTTGCCTGTGGTGTGAAAACTTACGGCGCATTATAGAACACGTCGGGTGGAATTCGTCTGCCACGAAGGGAAAATTGTGTCATAGTGCAGATTAAGCAAAATTAAGGAGTAAGCCAGAGCAATGAAACGTCCGGACTACAGAACACTACAGGCACTTGATGCGGTTATTCGTGAACGAGGTTTTGAGCGCGCAGCGCAGAAGCTGTGCATCACTCAGTCCGCCGTGTCACAACGTATCAAACAGCTTGAAAATATGTTCGGGCAGCCGCTGCTGGTGCGTACCGTGCCACCCCGTCCAACTGAGCAAGGGCAAAAGCTTCTCGCCCTACTGCGTCAGGTTGAATTACTGGAAGACGAATGGCTGGGCGATGAGCAGACCGGTTCTACACCGCTGCTGTTATCCCTGGCGGTGAACGCCGACAGCCTGGCAACCTGGCTGCTGCCAGCCCTTGCCCCGGTGCTGGCGGACTCCCCTATTCGCCTGAATTTGCAGGTCGAAGACGAAACCCGCACCCAGGAACGCCTACGTCGTGGCGAAGTGGTTGGGGCGGTCAGTATTCAGCCGCAGGCATTGCCAAGCTGTCTGGTGGATCAGCTGGGTGCACTGGATTACCTGTTTGTCGGTTCAAAAGCCTTTGCCGACCGTTACTTCCCGAATGGCGTCACCCGTGCTGCGCTGCTGAAGGCACCCGCCGTCGCGTTCGACCATCTGGACGATATGCATCAGGCCTTCCTGCAGCAAAACTTCGACCTGCCGCCAGGCAGCGTGCCGTGCCACATCGTGAACTCGTCCGAAGCCTTCGTGCAGCTCGCGCGTCAGGGCACGACCTGCTGCATGATCCCGCACCTGCAGATTGAGAGAGAGTTGAAAAGCGGTGAGCTGATTGACTTAACGCCGGGGCTGTATCAGCGTCGGATGCTCTACTGGCACCGTTTCGCACCGGAAAGCCGCATGATGCGCAACGTCACCGACGCGCTGCTGGCTTTTGGGCATAAGGTGTTGAGACAGGACTAAAAAATAGGCCGGGCGGCGGCTTCGCCTTGCCCGGCCTACAGGTTACTGAGCGGTTTTTTGAGTAGGAACCAGCTCAAACACCACGTCCACCTGATCGTCAAACTGGATCGTCGGCTGTTCATAGGTTTCCTGAGCAGAAACCGGCGCAGCATCCGCCTTCATCATGCGTACCATTGGGCTTGGCTGGTAGTTTGAGACGTGGTAGCGCACGCTATACACCGGACCGAGCTTGCTGTTAAAGCCGGAAGCCAGCTGCTCCGCCTGGTGAATGGCATTGTTCACCGCCGCTTTACGCACCTCATCTTTGTACTTCTCTGGTTGCGCAACGCCCAGTGAGACGGAACGAATTTCGTTCAGACCCGCCTTCAGCGCGCCATCCAGCAACGCGTTCAGCTTATCCAGCTGGCGAACCGTCACTTCCACCGTACGTACGGCACGGTAGCCTTTCAGAATGCTTTTGCCGTTCTGGTAGTCATAATCCGGTTGAGTACGCAGGTTGGCAGAATTGATGTCTTTTTTATCAACACCATTCTGCGCCAGGAATGAGAGATATTGCGCAACACGATCGTCCGCCTGCTTCTTGGCAGACGCGGCATCTTTCGCCGCCACGTTCACTTCAATTGCAAGGGTTGCAACATCCGGTACCGCGTCCACGCTTGCCGTACCCGAAGTAACAATATGCGGGCCGTTTGGCAACTCATTCGCCTGCACCGACACCGCACCTAAACTCACTAACGCCGCCAGGGCCATTACGTTAAACTTCACTGTCATTCCTCCATGTTGCGAAGAGTGCCCTATCAACAGGGCGCATGCCAGCAAGCTTAGCGGGTCTTGTTCAGTTGTCCATAAGACAACGCTTAGTTGAACAATCCCTGAACATGATGGATCCCCTCTTTTGCCAGCTGAAAGGCAATAAACCACATCACCAGCCCCACCAGCGTATTGATAATCCGCTGTGCTTTAGCGGTTCGCAGACGAGGCGCCAGCCACGCCGCCAGAATAGCCAGACCGAAGAACCACAGGAAGGAAGCACTGACCGTACCCAGCGCAAACCAGCGCTTGGGTTCAACATCCAGTTGCCCACCGAGGCTACCCAACACCACAAAGGTATCGAGATAAACATGCGGGTTGAGCCAGGTCACCGCCAGCATGGTGACAATAATTTTCCAGCGCCCCTGCTTCATCACTTCGGCGCTCGCCAGTTCCAGATTACTGATCATCGCGGTTTTCAGTGCACCAAAGCCGTACCACAGCAGAAACGCCACGCCGCCCCAGGTCACCAGCGCCAGCAGCCACGGCGACTGCATCAGCAGCGCGCTACCGCCAAAAATGCCGGCGCAAATCAGCAGCAGATCGCTAACCGCACACAGGAGGGCAATCATCAGATGGTACTGACGGCGAATGCCCTGGTTCATCACGAATGCGTTCTGGGGGCCGAGAGGAAGGATCATGGCCGCACCTAATACAAGGCCTTGAAAGTAATAGGATAACATGACGAAAATCTCACAGAATGGTCTTGGAGTCAGACTATACTGCGGGAATGACATTAGAGGAAATTGATAATATTAATTGGGTATTAGCAAGGCTAATAAAAAAGCCCGGTGGCGTGAACGCGCACCGGGCCTGGGAGGGGAAGCGGATTACTCGGCTTCTTTCACCTTTTTGAAATTCACATCCATCTGCGGATACGGGAAGCTAATGCCGTTGGCGTCAAAGTCACGTTTGATGCGTTCCAGAACGTCCCAATATACGTTTTGCAGATCGCTGCTTTTGCTCCAGATACGCACCACAAAGTTAATGGAGGACGCACCCAGTTCGTTCAGACGCACGGTCTGCTCTTTGTCTTTCAGAATACGATCGTCAGACGCAATGATGTTGGTAATCAGCGATTTGACCTGATCGATATCAGAATCATACGCCACGCTGACGATCAGCTCGTTACGACGCACGGGCTCGCGAGAGAAGTTAATGATGTTGCCCGCGATGATCTTGCCGTTTGGCACCACCACAATACGGCCATCGGCGGTACGCAGGGTGGTAGAGAAAATCTGCACCTGCAGTACGGTTCCGGCGATACCGCCAAGGTCAACATACTCGCCGGAGCGGAACGGACGGAAGGTAACCAGCAGTACGCCAGCCGCCAGATTCGAAAGTGACCCTTGCAACGCCAGAGCAGTGGCCAGACCGGCAGCACCGAGCACCGCAATCACGGAGGCTGTCTGTACACCTACGCGCCCCAACGCGGCAATCAGCGTGAAGGCGATAATCCCATAGCGCACCAGCGCGGAGAGGAAATCAGCGACCGTGGCGTCAATGTGACGTGTCCGCATTAACCGGTTGACCGTATTCGATACGATACGCGCCACGATCATACCCACGATGATAATCGCAATGGCCGCAACGATGTTCACTGCATAGCTCAACAGCAGCTCCTGGTTGCGCACCAGCCAGGTACCGGCGTGATTGATGCTGTCTACGACATCGAGTTGTTCCATTTAATCTTCCTTTTAGTAAACCCAAACACAAAAATCCATCCCCCATGGAGACAGGCAGGTCCGTAAAGGGTAAACAAAAAGCGCAAATATTGCCAAACAGATCACAAAAACCAGATTAGCAGACCGTTGAAAAGTCATAAAAAAAGGCCCGCATTTGCGGACCTTTCTGAAGCGTTTAGCGACTCAAATTACAGAACGTCAACCGCGTTCAGCTCTTTGAATGCCTGCTCCAGACGAGTAATCATTGAAGTCTGTGCAGCACGCAGCCATACGCGTGGATCGTAGTATTTCTTGTTCGGCTGGTCTTCGCCTTTCGGGTTGCCCAACTGACCCTGCAGGTAAGCTTCGTTGGTTTTGTAGTAGCCCAGGATACCGTCCCATGTTGCCCACTGGGTATCGGTGTCGATGTTCATTTTCACTACGCCGTAGCTTACGGAGTCTTTGATTTCCTGAGCAGAAGAACCGGAACCGCCGTGGAAGACGAAGTTCAGGCTGTTGTGCGGCAGGTTGTGTTTCTTAGAAACGTATTCCTGAGAATCACGCAGGATAGTCGGGGTCAGAACCACGTTACCTGGTTTGTAAACGCCGTGTACGTTACCGAAGGACGCTGCGATGGTGAAGCGTGGGCTGATTTTGCTCAGCTCGGTGTAAGCGTAATCAACGTCTTCTGGCTGGGTGTACAGTGCAGAAGCGTCCATGTGGCTGTTGTCCACGCCGTCTTCTTCACCACCGGTGCAACCCAGTTCGATTTCCAGGGTCATGCCCATTTTGGCCATGCGCGCCAGGTATTTGGAGCAGATTTCGATGTTTTCGTGCAGTGACTCTTCAGACAGGTCGATCATGTGAGAAGAGAACAGTGGCTTACCGGTAGCTGCGAAGTGTTTTTCACCCGCGTCCAGCAGACCGTCGATCCACGGCAGCAGTTTCTTCGCGCAGTGGTCAGTGTGCAGGATAACTGGAACACCGTAGTGTTCAGCCATCTGGTGTACGTGGTGCGCACCAGAGATAGCGCCCAGGATTGCAGCACCCTGAGGAATGTCAGTTTTCACGCCTTTACCTGCGATGAACGCAGCGCCGCCGTTAGAGAACTGAACGATAACTGGCGCTTTAACTTTAGCAGCAGTTTCCAGTACGGCGTTGATGGAGTCGGTACCCACGCAGTTAACTGCTGGCAGAGCGAAGTTGTTTTCTTTAGCTACCTGGAACACTTTCTGTACGTCATCACCAGTGATAACGCCAGGTTTTACGAAATCAAAAATTTTAGACATGTTGCTTAGTCCTGTATCTTCGGCCGTTAGAAAAGGTGCGAGCTCTTAAAAGCGCGCTGAAAATTGGGCAGGTTTCCCTGCCCTTGAATGGCTTACTTCTTAGCGCGCTCTTCGAGCATTGCTACTGCTGGCAGTACTTTGCCTTCCACGAATTCGAGGAATGCGCCACCACCAGTGGAGATGTAGGAGATCTTGTCAGCGATACCGAACAGATCGATTGCTGCCAGGGTGTCACCGCCGCCAGCGATAGAGAACGCTTCGCTGTCTGCGATAGCGTTAGCAACGATTTCAGTACCTTTACGGAAGTTCGGGAATTCGAACACGCCAACAGGACCGTTCCACAGGATAGTTTTTGCGTTTTTCAGGATGTCAGCCAGTTTCTGCGCAGAAACGTCACCCAAGTCCAGAATCTGCTCTTCATCTTTGATGTCGTTTACAGATTTCAGGGTCGCGGTTGCGGTTTCGGAAAACTCAGTTGCCACGCGAACGTCCGTAGGGACTGGGATATCACAGGTGGTCAGCAGGCGTTTTGCTTCGTCAACCAGGTCTGCTTCGTACAGGGATTTACCCACGTTGTGGCCTTGAGCAGCAACGAAGGTGTTCGCGATACCACCACCAACGATCAGCTGGTCAGCGATTTTGGACAGGGAATCCAGAACGGTCAGTTTGGTAGACACTTTAGATCCGCCAACGATAGCCACCATTGGACGAGCAGGTTCTTTCAGCGCTTTACCCAGGGCTTCCAGTTCGTCAGCCAGCAGAGGACCTGCACAAGCGACGTCTGCGAATTTACCGATACCGTGGGTAGAAGCCTGCGCACGGTGAGCGGTACCGAATGCATCCATCACGAATACGTCACACAGTGCAGCATATTTTTTGGACAGTGCTTCGTCGTCTTTCTTCTCGCCTTTGTTAAAGCGAACGTTTTCCAGAACAACCAGTTCGCCGGCAGCGACTTCAACGCCGTCCAGGTAATCTTTTACCAGGCGAACCGGGTTAGACAGTTTGTCTTTCAGGTAATTAACAACCGGCAGCAGAGAGAACTCTTCGTTGTACTCGCCTTCAGTTGGACGGCCCAGGTGGGAGGTCACCATCACTTTAGCGCCCTGCTTCAGTGCCAGTTCGATGGTTGGCAGAGATGCACGGATACGCGCGTCGCTGGTCACTTTGCCATCTTTAACCGGTACGTTCAGATCTGCACGGATGAAAACGCGTTTACCAGCCAGATCCAGATCGGTCATCTTAATTACAGACATGGTGAATCCTCTCGTTGATTCTTAAAGTTTTGCAGACGCACAATGCGTCTTACCTGAAACCTTGAGCGGCCATTGCTAACGTGGTATCAAGCATTCGGTTAGCAAAGCCCCATTCGTTATCACACCAGACCAGCGTCTTGATCAGGTGTGCCCCACTTACGCGTGTTTGCGTTCCATCAACGATGGCGCTGTGCGGGTCGTGGTTAAAATCTACTGAGACCAACGGTAATTCCGTATAGTCAACTATACCATGAAATGCACCCTGTGCCGCTTTTTGCAGCAACAGGTTGACTTCACAGGCTTTTACCGGTTTTTTCACCGTCACGCTAAGGTCGATTGCCGTCACATTAATTGTCGGAACACGCACGGCAATGGCTTCAAAACGGTCGTTAAACTGCGGGAAAATACGGGTGATCCCGGCGGCAAGCTTCGTATCAACAGGAATAATAGACTGGCTCGCTGCGCGAGTGCGTCGTAAATCCGGGTGATACGCGTCGATCACCTGCTGATCGTGCATGGCGGAGTGAATCGTGGTGACAGTACCGGACTCAATGCCATATGCATCGTCCAACAGTTTGATGACCGGAATAATGCAGTTAGTGGTACAGGAGGCATTGGAGACAATACGGTGTTCGGCCTGCAACTCGTGCTGGTTAACGCCAAACACAACGGTTGCGTCGAGGTCGTTACTGCCGGGGTGGGAAAACAGGACCTTTTTCGCGCCTGCGGCCAAGTGTGCCTCGCCATGCTCGCGGTTACCGTACACGCCGGTACAGTCCAGCACCACATCTACACCCAATTCACGCCATGGTAGCCCTGCAATGCTGCTCTCGTGGAGCACGCGGATCGTATCGTCGCCGACAAATAGCTGATCCCTTTCCTGGCGAACATCCCAGGCAAAGCGTCCGTGGCTGGTGTCATATTTCAACAAATGCGCCATGCCCGTAGCATCCGCCAGTTCATTGATTGCCACCACGGTTATTTCCGCACGACGCCCGGATTCGTATAAAGCACGAACCACGTTACGCCCGATGCGACCGAAGCCATTAATCGCTACGCGTACGGTCATAGATCTCCTGCAAAGCTATCCCTGAATTTGAGGTGACTGAAAGAGTAATCCAGCTACGCTCGAAGGGGAATCCTTGCCTGTCACAAACTGCGATTGATTGGTTAATTGTCGAACATTTAATCGACTGAAACGCTTCAGCAAGCATAAGCGAATCGGGGAATAAAAGGAATGTCTGTCCCTGCCATTAAGCCAGCTATATGACCTACGTCACATTTTAGATGGAATAATTCACGGCGAGATAAAAGCAAAACGGTAACCCAAGGGTTACCGTTTTTAGTGTTTGCCCCCTCTCCCACCGGGAGAGGGTCAGGGTGAGGGCATCAACCCGCACCGTACAAACAATTACAGCAGTTCTTTCGCCTTAGCGACAACGTTCTCAACGGTGAAGCCAAACTCTTCGAACAGCAGCTCTGCCGGAGCAGATTCACCGAAGGTGGTCATCCCGACGATTGCGCCATTCAGGCCCACGTATTTGAACCAGTAGTCAGCGATACCCGCTTCCACTGCTACGCGTGCAGAAACCGCTTTAGGCAGTACGGATTCACGGTATGCCGCATCCTGCTTGTCGAATGCATCGGTAGACGGCATGGAAACCACGCGCGCCTTAACGCCTTCGGCAGACAGTTTGTCCCATGCCGCAACGGCCAGCTCAACTTCAGAACCGGTGGCGATGAAGATAAGCTCAGGCTGACCTGCGCAATCTTTCAGCACGTAACCACCGCGAGCGATGTTCGCCAGCTGCTCTTCGGTACGATCCTGCTGTGCCAGGTTCTGACGGGAGAGGATCAGCGCGGTCGGGCCGTCCTGACGCTCAACGCCGTATTTCCACGCCACCGCGGATTCAACCTGGTCACATGGACGCCATGTGCTCATGTTCGGAGTCACACGCAGAGAAGCAACCTGCTCTACCGGCTGGTGAGTTGGGCCATCTTCGCCCAGACCGATGGAGTCGTGGGTGTAGACCATCACCTGACGCTGTTTCATCAGCGCAGCCATACGCACGGCGTTACGCGCATATTCTACGAACATCAGGAAGGTAGAAGTGTACGGCAGGAAACCACCGTGCAGGGAGATACCGTTCGCGATAGCGGTCATACCGAATTCACGTACGCCGTAATGGATGTAGTTACCGGCGGTATCTTCGTTGATCGCTTTAGAACCGGACCAGATAGTCAGGTTAGATGGTGCCAGGTCAGCGGAACCGCCGAGGAATTCTGGCAGCAGAGGACCGAACGCTTCGATGGCATTCTGGGACGCTTTACGGCTGGCGATTTTGGACGGGTTCGCCTGCAGTTTAGCGATGAACTCATTCGCTTTCGCGTCGAAGTCAGACGGCATGTCGCCTTTCATACGACGGGTGAATTCAGCCGCTTCCTGAGGGAACGCCTTCGCGTAGGCCGCGAACTTCTCGTTCCAGGCAGATTCTTTCACCTGACCGGCTTCTTTCGCATCCCACTGCGCATAAATGTCAGACGGGATTTCGAATGCTGGGTGGTTCCAGCCAAGCGCTTCACGGGTCAGTGCGATTTCCGCGTCGCCCAACGGTGCACCGTGGGAGTCGTGCGTGCCCGCTTTGTTCGGAGAACCGAAACCGATGATGGTTTTGCACATCAGCAGGGACGGTTTGTCGGTCACTGCGCGCGCTTCTTCTACTGCACGTTTAATCGAGTCAGCATCGTGGCCATCAACGCCGCGCACAACGTGCCAGCCGTAGGCTTCGAAACGTGCTGCAGTATCGTCAGTGAACCAGCCTTCAACGTGACCGTCGATGGAGATACCGTTGTCGTCATAGAACGCAACCAGTTTGCCCAGCTTCAGAGTACCTGCCAGGGAGCACACTTCGTGAGAAATGCCTTCCATCATGCAGCCGTCGCCCATGAATGCATAGGTGAAGTGGTCAACGATATCGTGGCCAGGACGGTTGAACTGTGCCGCCAGAGTCTTCTCGGCAATCGCCATACCCACTGCGTTAGCAATACCCTGACCCAGCGGGCCGGTAGTGGTTTCAACACCCGCGGTGTAACCCACTTCCGGGTGACCTGGGGTTTTAGAGTGCAGCTGGCGGAAGTTTTTCAGCTCTTCGATTGGCAGATCGTAGCCCGTGAGGTGCAGCAGGCTGTAGATCAGCATTGAGCCGTGGCCGTTAGACAGCACGAAACGGTCGCGGTCTGCCCATGCTGGGTTTTGCGGGTTGTGGTTCAGGAAGTCACGCCACAGGACTTCGGCGATATCAGCCATACCCATAGGGGCCCCTGGGTGGCCGGATTTGGCTTTCTGTACTGCGTCCATGCTCAGCGCACGAATAGCATTAGCAAGCTCTTTACGTGAGGACATTTTAACTCCAGATCGGACTGTTAAAGGCCATGCCCTTGACGACAGCGCGTTTTGGGCTACGCCGGAAAAAAGTGCCAACAATGTAACCCAAGCGGCTGGGCATGTACATGGAGCATTCTTTTGCGGCTTAAGAAATCTCTGGAACATGCTCGCATGTTGCGCAATCTGCTCGCCCGCCCCTGTAGATATTCCTTATACTTAGCGTCACACCGGCTTCGCTGGCGGTGCATTTTTCGGATTTTATTCAGATTAACGAGTACGGAAGCCACATCATGAAAATGCGTGCAATAGTGCTGGCCCTGGGGACGACGCTCCTGCTGAGCGGGTGTCAGAATATGGACTCTAATGGTCTGATGTCTTCAGGTGCAGAAGCCTTTCAGGCCTACTCCCTAAGCGACGAGCAGGTCAAAACGCTAAGCGATCAGGCCTGTAAAGATATGGATGCAAAAGCGACTATCGCCCCGGCTAATAGTACCTACACGCAGCGTCTGAATAAGATTGCCTCCGCACTGGGCGACAATATCAACGGTCAGCCGGTGAACTATAAGGTCTATGTCGCGAAAGACGTGAATGCCTTCGCGATGGCAAACGGCTGTATCCGCGTATACAGCGGCCTGATGGATATGATGACCGACAACGAAGTCGAAGCCGTGATCGGCCACGAAATGGGCCACGTTGCGCTCGGCCACGTCAAGAAAGGGATGCAGGTCGCATTGGGTACCAACGCCGTGCGTGCTGCAGCCGCGTCTGCGGGCGGCATCGTCGGCAGCTTGTCGCAGTCCCAGATTGGCGACATGGGTGAGAAGCTGGTCAACTCCCAGTTCTCCCAGCGCCAGGAGTCAGAGGCGGATGACTATTCGTACGATCTGTTGCGCAAACGCGGGATCAATCCATCAGGTTTAGCTACCAGCTTCGAAAAGCTGGCGAAGCTTGAAGAAGGTCGCCAAAGCTCCATGTTTGACGATCACCCGGCCTCAGTTGAGCGTGCACAACATATTCGCGACCGCATGGCCGCCGACGGAATTAAATAATATTAGTGGGAGGCATATTTGCCTCCCTTTTATTTCGCATCAATTGCCAACTTAAAAGCACGTATCGGTAACGCCGCTCTAAGCCCCGTAGAATCAGCACCCAGCCCTGAAACACCTGTTCACATAATTATTGCAATCGCTAACCTTTCGGGTAATTATCGAACACGCAGCAATTCAATTTAATATATCCAGACAGAGACGTTCCCTCCGTGAAAAAAGAATTATCGTTAATCGCTTTAAGTTTATTCGCCGCATTACCCGCCGTTGCAAGCCAACAGTCAGACAGCCAGGGTTTTATTGACGACAGCCATTTAGACCTGTTTTTACGCAATGCATATATCAGCCGTGACTACCATCAGGGCCAGCAGGATAAAGCCGAATGGGGCCAGGGCATTATCGCAACCTTTGAGTCCGGCTATACCGAAGGGCTGGTGGGCTTTGGCGTGGACGGCATTGCCCAGTACGGCGTGCGTCTTGACGGCGGCCGCGGCAAGAGCGGTGCGGGCGGCATCGACTTTTTCAGGCAGGATGACGATGGTCGTGCGAAATCCGATCTGGCAAAGTTTGGCGCAACGGCCAAAATGCGCATCTCTAATACGGTGCTGAGCTACGGTAACCAGCGTCCTGAACTGCCAATCATCAATTCTGACAGCTCTCGCCTGCTGTTTGAAAGCTATACCGGGACCATGCTGACCTCAAAAGAGATCGATGGTCTTGAAGTCAACGCCGGTTACTTCACCGACCAGCAGCGTAAGAGTGACGATCGCCATAACAGCGGCCTGAAGAGCCTCTCCTTCGGGGGCGCAAGCTACCAATTCAACGACCAGTTCAGCGGCGCGCTGTACGCCTCACGCGTTGAAGAGGTGTTGAACAAGCAGTATTTGGGCATGAACTTCAAACAGCCGTTCAGCACCGGCCAGCAGCTGGTTCTCGACTTCAACGGCTACAACTCACGCCTGGATCAAGGGTACGCCGACAGCCTCGATACCGGCCGCAGCAACACCATCTGGAGCCTGGCGGCGAGCTACATCTGGGATATTCACACCTTTAAGGTGGCGTACCAGCAGAGCAGCGGCAGCACCGGCTATCACTACGGAAGCTATCGCGATCAGGGTGGCGTGGGTGACGGCGGAAATACCATCTGGCTGGCGAACTCCTACTGGTCTGATTTCAACGCCGAGGACGAACGTTCCTGGCAGGCCTCTTACGGCCTGGACTTTGCCGGACTGGGTTTACCGGGTCTGAGCTGGACAACCGCTTACGTGCGTGGCGACAACATCAAAACGTCTGAAACCAGCAACGGTAAAGAGCACGAGTGGTTTAACCAGATCCAGTACAAAGTACAGAACGGTCCGGCAAAAGACCTGACGCTGCGCCTGCGCTACTCTGTCCTGCGCGTCTCCAGCAACGCCAGCGATTACAACGTGGGCGGTGACGAGATCCGCGCATACGTGGAATATCCGTTTAACGTATTCTGATTTACCCCCTCACCCTAACCCTCTCCCCAAAGGGGGGGCTGGGGTGAGGGGAACATCCGCACCTCAATAAAGCGTCTTCTGCGGCGGCCCGGCAAACTTCAGCGCGCCAATCGGCCCCATTCGCACTTCCACAACCGATGGCCCCGGCATGGAAAGCGCTTCCATCATCACGGCGTCAAAATCGTCCGCGCGTTCAACGCTCCACGCCTGCAAGCCAATCGCCTGCGCCAGCAGGGTAAAGTCCGGGGTATGCAGCTCGTTATAATACTGACGCCCGCCGAAATACTTATCCTGTATTCCGCGCATCACGCCGTAACCCCCGTCGTTCATCACCAGCAGCGTCACGTTGGCTTTCTCCTGCGCCAGCGTCGCCAGCTCGCCCAGGTTCAGGCTCAGGCCGCCGTCGCCCACCAGCCCTACCACCTTACGATTCGGGTTGGCAATCGCCGTACCAATGGCCATCGGTAAGCCCATACCAATCGCGCCAGCTAAAGAGTGAATGTTCATCAGCGGGCCGTGAGCGCGGAAAAGACGGCTCCCCCACAGGCTGCCGGATACGGTGATATCGCGCACCAACAGGCCATCTTTCGGCAGCGCTTTCTCGATGGCATCGTTGAGCTTAGCATAAGCACCGCACTGCTCGCGCAGACCCTGCTCGGCTGCGGCGACCGCCTGCTGAAGCTGCGCGTCCCACTGCGCATTACCCCATTCACGTCCCTGCGCTTTCGCCGCCAGCGCCGCTAACAGCGCAGAGCAATCGGCAATAACGGTGTTGTCCATCAGATAGTTACGGCTTGCCGCTGCCGGGTCGATATCAATCTGCACGCGCGGTGACGGCAGCGCCAGCGTCCAGGAGCGGGTTTCATTACTGCGCAAACGTGAACCGGCGACCAGCGTAAAGTCACACTGGGCGATCAGCGCTTCAACCGACGGTGAGTTGTGAAACGCCCGCAGGCTGGCACGGTGACTGTCCGGTAGCACGCCACGCGCATGGGTGCTGGAAATAACGGTAATACCCGCATCCGCCAGTTTTTTCACCGCATCAGCGCTATCGAGCGCGCCGCCGCCCAGCCACAGCAGCGGCTGCTTCGCCTGCTTAAGCTGCGCCCACAGCGTATCGACACATGATGCATCCACGCTTGTATTCGACGCGGGTTTCACCGGTGCCGTCACCAGAGACAGCGGGATTATCGCGCCCTGAATATCAATCGGAATCTCTACCGAGACCGGCCCGCACGGCGGCGTCTGCGCTTCCTGAATCGCTTTATGCAGGATAGCCATCGCCTGGTTGGCGTTGCTGATGCGGTATGCCCGTTTAGAGCTGGCCTTCAGGAAGGTGAGCTGGTCGCGGGTTTCGTGGATAAAGCCGGTATCGGCATCGAGCCAGGCTTTTTCCACCTGCCCGGTTAGATGCAGCAGCGGCGTATTCGCATTCATGGCCTCCACCAGTGCCCCTACCGCATTACCTGCCCCGGCGCCGGTACTGGTCAGCGCCACGCCGAGGCCGGAAAAACGCCCGTGCGCATCGGCCATGGTGACAGAGCCCGCTTCGCCGCGCGCTGGCACAAAGCGGATAGTGCCGCGCTGCCCTACCGCATCCGCGATCGGCAAATTGTGAATAGAGATGACGCCATAGATGGCCTCAACCTGATACTGCTCCAGCGTTCTGGCGATGGCGTCGCCGACGGTTATCATTTCGCTCATTGCTCACCCTTCCTCAGTCGCACCAGTGGTTGACGCTATTACCCGTCGCCAGATAAATGCTCTTTTGCTGCATCCAGGCTTTTAGCCCCTGAATGCCCTTTTCGCGGCCCAGACCGCTCTCTTTAAAGCCCCCAAACGGGGTCGAAATCGCAAAGACTTTGTAGGTGTTGATCCACACCGTTCCGGCTTCAAGCTTCGCGCTTAAACGCAGGGCACGGCCGGTATCGCGCGTCCAGATCCCCGCCGCCAGGCCGTAAACCGAGTCGTTCGCCTCACGGATCAGGGCAGACTCATCGCTAAACGGCATTGCCACCAGCACCGGGCCGAAGATCTCCTCCTGGCAGGCTCGCGCGTTGTTGCTCAACCCTTCAACGATCGTTGGCAGGAAGAAGCTGCCGCGAGAAAGAAGAGGATCGGCCGGGATCTCTCCGCCGCACAGCACGCGCCCCCCTTCGCGCTTCGCCAGCTCGACGTACTCCTGTACGCTCTGGCGGTGCTTGTCGTTAATCAGCGGCCCCATATGGGTGCCCGCGGCAAACGGATGCCCGACGCGCAGACCGCGCGTGAGCTCCAGCAGCCGCGCCATCAGCGGGGCATAAAGGCTTTCATGGATGAACAGCCGGGAACCGGCGATACACGCCTGGCCAGCCGAGCTGAAAATGCCGTAGCAGATGCCCCTTGCAGCCAGCTCAACGTCCGCATCGTCCAGCACGATGGTCGGGGATTTACCGCCCAGCTCGAGCGATGCTGGGATCAGCTTTTCCGCCGCCACGTGCGCCAGATGGCGGCCCGTGGTCGTGCCGCCGGTAAAGGAGATCTTGCGCACCTTAGGATGACGCGCCAGCGCATCGCCAATCACCGATCCCTTGCCCGGCAGCACGCTCAACAGCCCCGCAGGCAGTCCGGCCTGTTCAAAGATCCGCGCCAGTTCCAGCGCCATCAGCGGCGTGGCCTCAGCGGGTTTGAGGATCACCGCATTACCCGCGGCAATGGCTGGCGCCACTTTTTGCATTTCGCTGGCAATCGGTGAGTTCCACGGCGTAATGGCCGCCACCACGCCGAGCGGTTCATAGCAGCTCAGCGTCAGCAAATCAGGCTGACGCGGCGTGGGCAATTCCCCTTCCAGCAGCTCGCAGGCGGCCGCAAAATAGCGTGCTGTACCCGCTGCGCTCATCACCAGCCCGCGCGCTTCCGCCAGCGGTTTGCCGTTATCCCGGCTCTGCATGTGCGCCAGTTCATCCACGCGGGCTTCAATCAGATCCGCCACCCTATGCAGGATCTTCGCGCGCGCATGCGGCAGGCTGTTGCGCCAGTCAGGATCGCGCCATGCGCGCTCTCCGGCCTCAATGGCCTCGTGGAGATCGTCCAGGCTTGCCGCATGCAGGGTTGCATTAAGCGAACCGTCCGCCGGGAAGTGGCTCTCCATCAGGTTGCCGCCACCGTGTCGCCAGCGGCCGCCGATAAAAATCGTCTGCTCTTCCATCACGGCTCCTTACGCCAGTTCGCGGCAGGCGCGTACCGCGCTGAGTGCCGCCAGGGTGGAGGTTTTTGGATTAGAGGCAAGCGGCAGGCCACTCAGCTCCAGGTGAAACTCGCCAAACAGGCCTTCGACGTGCAGGGTGTGGGTATTGCGTTTGGTAGCCGGATCAACCATCAGCTGCACGCGCGTGTCGTCCATACCTACGCCGCCGAGCGCCACGGTGGCCGCCACGTTGGCGTTAGCCGGGAACAGACGTGCCGCTTCGCGCGCGCTGCCCTCAAAGAACACCTGCGCCTCTGAGACCGCGTTAAGATCGATAAGCTGTTCCGCGTAGCTCCCGCGCCAGCTGGCCGGGCTTTTACGCGACTGATAGGTCACGCGCTCAAGGCCTCCCTCTTTCGCCGCCGCCAGCCCGTCAATACCGGCAACCGCACCGGCGAGCAGCGTCAGTTTGCCGCCCGCGTTGAGCAGCCGCTGCTCCAGTTCACTGTCTGCCAGCGCGCCGGTGGAAATCACGGCCAGATGCCAGCCACGGCGTAAAATCGCTTCGCCATACTGTGCCACCGCCTGCTGGCTGGCACACTCCAGCACCAGGTCTGGCATCTGGGCGCAATCCGTCGGCGACGCAAGCGCGCCCACCGCATCACCAAACTGTTCACGGATCGCGGCGTGGTGCGACTCACGCGCCACAATCCAGCCGATGGCGACGCCAGCAGGCAAGCGCTCAATCACCGCCTGCGCCATGGCACCAAAGCCAATTAACATGATCTTTTTCATGATGCGTCCTTACAGATGGCGGCAGAAGCCGCCGGAAACGTCCAGCGCAGCACCGGTAGTAAACGAGGCCAGCGGTGATGCGAGGAACAGCAGCGCCTGTGCGGGTTCCTGCGGCTTGCCGAGACGCGCCATCGGAATGCCCCGTTTACGGGCAATATCCGCCGTCCACGCCGGCCAGCTCTGGCTTTTATCCGCCCGGTTCTCAAAGCGGCGCTGCCACTGCCCCGACTCCACCATGCCGAGCAGAATCGAGTTCACGCGGATGCCTTTGCTCACCAGCTCTTTTGAGAGCGTCAGCGTCATGTTCAGCAGCGCCGCACGCGCGGCGGAAGTGGCGATCATGTGCTCTTCTGGCTGCAACGCCAGCAGCGAGTTCACGCAGGTGATCGACGCGATATCCGATTGCTCCAGCTGCGCCTGAAACGCCTGCACCGGGTTAATCACGCCAAACAGCTTCAGCTCTGCTTCATGCAGCCACGCCTCGCGCGGCGTGTCATTAAAGTGCGCCACATAGCCCTGACCGGCGTTATTGATCAGCATATCCGCCGCACCAAAGCGGGCGTTCACGGCATCGGCAAAGGTCTCCACCTCGTCGGCTTTCAGCACGTCGCAGCGGTAAGAAAAAATCTCCCCGTCGGGGTATTCGTTTTGCAGCGCCGCATGCGCGCTGGCCAGCCGGTCAGGATCGCGCCCACAAAAGGCCACTTTTGCCCCCTCGCCCAGCAGCAGGCGCAGCGTTTCAAAGCCAATGCCGGAAGAACCGCCGGTGACGACGGCTATGCGCCCGTCAATTTGTGCATTCATCGCGCACCTCTTCATTTATGCGTAAAAGCTCTTGGTTAAAAACGGCGTCGTTATCGAGATAGCTGGCATGCCCGGCCAGTGGAATGGCAGTGAATGGCATGCCGTAGCGCAGCGCCAGCCCCTGCACCAGCTCCGGCTGGGTGATGGCGTCCTGCTCGCCGCACCAGACCTCAAATCTGCCGCCGTAGCGCGTCAGCCAGCCGTGGATATCGTCGTGCGCCAGCAGCCACGCGGCAGCGAGATAACCTTCCGGACGCAGCCTGCGCATCCCCGCCGCCACGGTGGCGATATCCTCTGCGTGCGCCCCCGGGTGCAGCAGCTTCGCCGCGCGGGTTTGCGCCATGATTTCGCCCCCCAGCGCCATCTGCTGTTCGCGGCTGCGCCAGACCTGTTCGCGTTGCTCAGGCGCGGCCTGGCCATAACCCTGCGCGGCATCCGCCAGCACCAGGTTCAGCACGCGCTCGGGAAACTTCGCCGCAAAGGCGCTGGCCACCAGCGCGCCCAGGGAATGCCCCACCAGCACGGTCTGCCACACGCCTGCCCTGTCGAGCATTGCCGCAAGCGCATCGGCGTAATCACCTGCATTCGCGCGTTCAACCGCCAGCATCGGGCTTTCGCCATAACCGGGCATGTCCCACGCCAGCACGCGAAACCCCTTCAGCGCCATCTGCTTATGCCAGGAGGCCGCGCCGGAGCTGATGCCGTGCAGCAACATCAGCGGAATACCGCTTCCCTGTTCACGAAAACCCGTCATCGTGCCCCCTTAATTACGCTTTATTTTGGAAAGCGGATGATCGGCTGGGTAGGTTGGGATTTCCGGCTTGTTGGTTCCCAGCATGACGCACATCAGCGCCTCTTCTTCCCCGTGGTTGAACAGCCCGCGATAGATCCCCGCCGGAACGGAGATCAGATCGCGCTCGCGCAGCACGGTTTCGATGTAGTTATCGCCGTCCTGGATCATCAGGGTGATCTGCCCTTTGAGCATGAAAAACACCTCTTCCACATCGTCGTGCAGGTGCAGTGGCCCTTCGCACTTCGACGGCAGCACCATGGTGGAGAAGGTAAAGTGATCGGCCTGAACGGTGTTGGTGTCGGTCGCGACGCCCGTTGCCCCCGTTCCGATATAGCGCATCTGCGCGCGGCGGTATTTCGGGTCAAAGTCGGCCTGGAACTTGAGTGCGTTCCAGTCATATTTGCGGCCTTCGAAGCGCGCAACGCGCGACTCGATCCACGCTTCCATCGTCAGATGCTCTGGCTTAATGCCTGGTTTTGCAGTTACGGTTGAATCAGTCATGACACTCTCCTCAGTAACGTCTTAGCAGCGGCAGTAACAGGACGCAGCCCACCGCCGCCATCACCGCCAGAAAAATCAGCCCGGAATCCATGCTGTGGGTGAAGGCGATCAGCGCGCCCATCACCGCTGGCGACAGCGCGCCCGCAAAATTTCCCAGCCCGTTGAAAATACCGCCCGCCGTGGCGCTCACCCGCGGATGGGTGGCCTTCGCCAGCAGGGCGAAAATGTTGGGTGCCCCCGTTCCCCACATAAAGGTGCTGAAGCTCATCGCCGCGATGACGGTCAGCGGGGAATCAAGGTGCATGACTGCCGTCAGCCCTATCGCTGCGCCCGCCATCGAGATAAAGCAGGCAGCCGCGCGTTTATCGACCCGGTCCGAAATCCAGGCGCCGATCACTTCGCCCGCCAGCATGGCGATAAACGGCATCGACGACAGCCAGCCCGCATGCTCCAGGTGAATGCCTTTCCCCTTAATCAGGTATCCCGGTAGCCAGCCGTTGATGCCCCACAGGTAGGTGAGAAAGGCGATGTTGAAGATGCAGATGATCCAGAAGTGCGGGCTTACAAACAGCTCACGCCGTGCCGCACGTCGTTCATCCTGAGAGGCCTGCGATGCGGTCGGTTTGGCCTCAAGACGGATCCCACGCAGGCCGATGCGCACAAACAACAGCACCGGCACGGTAAGCATCGCCATCACGAAGAAGGTGCTCTGCCAGCCGAAGGTATTCAGCAGCCAGATGGAAAGCGGGAATCCAATCGCCGCGCCCACCGGCGTTCCGAGCAGCCACAGCATGGTGGCGCGCGCCTGTAAATGCTGTGGGAAGTTGTGACGCACAATGGCGAACGCCAGCGGGAACAGCGGCCCTTCCGCCACGCCCAGCAGGATGCGCAGGATAATCATCACCGTATAGTTATGGGTAAAGCCCATCGCCACCATCAGCACGCACCACACCGCCATCATTGCGGTAAGCAGGCGCAGCGGCGCAATTTTGTCCCCCAGCCCGCTGAGAAAGACCGACGAAAAGCCGTAGCTCAGCAGGAAAGCGCTCATCAAAATGCCGAGGCGCGTGGTGTCAAAATCAATCCCCATCGCCTGCTGGAAATGGCTGTCGGAGAACAGCGCCGCAATGCTGATTTTGTCGAAAAAAGCCAGCAGCACGCAGGCCAACAGCGACAGTGGAATAGCCCAGCGCACCGCTTTTTCAGGCGTACGGATGCCCTCACCGCTTGCCTCAACCGGCGCGGCGTTGGTCTCTAATGTGGTCATGTCTCCCCCTACGGGTGCGGGTTAGCTATCGCAATGACATCAGTGAAAAAGCCGGATCCGCGAGCGGTACGTCGGACAGATCGCGCCCGGCGGCCATCCAGCGCTTCGCCAGCTTAACGGTGCGCGCATCGTTGAACGCCACCAGCTGCGTGAGCTTTCCCCTTTCGTCCAGCGAGAAGAACAGCGAATCCTCGCGCACTATCGTCTGGCTACCCGGCTGCGGAATACCGAGGATCTGGATATTGTGCTGATATTGATCCGACCACAGCCAGGGAGCGTCTTCATAGCCCGCCGCATCGGGGTTGAGCATCGCTTTCGCGGTAGCTACAGCCTGGTTCTGGGCAAATGCCCACGACTGAATACACAAACCATAATGGTGGTGCTGGGCCACATCACCTGCGGCGAAGATGAAGGGATCCGATGTGCGCCCCTGGGCATCCACCACGATCCCGCGTTCGGTTTTCAGCCCCGCATCATGCGCCAGTTCGAGATTGAGATCGACGCCGATCCCAACCACCAGCGCATTAAAGGTTTCACGTTTGCCGTCGCAATGGATGACCGGCAGGCCGCTGTCATCCTCCAGCTCCAGCGCGCCGCAGCCGGTGCGAATATCAACGCCCTGCTCGCGATGAATCGCCTCTAAGCGTTGAGAAACCTCACCGCTCACCGAGCGCATACACAGCGCGGGCTGTTGCTCAAACAGGGTGACCGCCACGCCGCTTTTACGCGCGGAAGCGGCAATCTCCAGGCCGATCCAGCCGCCGCCGACTATCGCCAGGCTGCGGCTTTCCGCCAGTCGCTCTTTCAGACGCTGCGCGTCCTGCCAGTGGCGCAGGGTATACACCTGAGGATGCTTCGCCCACGTCTCGCCCGGCAGGCGCGCCCGCCCTCCGGTGGCCAGTAAAAGCATGTTGTAACTAAGATGCTCGCCGTTGCTTAATACGACCATTTTGGCATTGCGATCGATCCGTTCTGCGCGCAGCGGGCGGTACCAGATGAGGTTCAGCGCCTGCTGGGCCTCTTCGGTAAACAGTCGCGGGAGTGATGCATCTGGCTCCAGCAGCGTCGCTTTCGACAGCGGCGGACGTTCGTAGAAATCCCATGCCTCTTCCGCCACTACGCAAATCTCACCGTCAAAGCCTTCGTCACGCAGGGTTTTCGCCGCCCAGCCGCCCGCCTGACCGCCGCCGATAATGACAATGCGCGAGGTCATACCGCCTCCGGCTTTTTCTGCTGGCGGCGGGTGTCATGGTCGATACCGCCTTCCACCGCCCATTCTGTAAAGGACACCAGCGAATGTTCCAGCTCGCGCGGCTGCCAGTTTTCGGTCAGGTAATCGTCGTTGGTGTAATACTCAAACGCGCCGCCGGTCGGGCTGTTGACGTACCAGAAGTAGGCCGACGACACTGGATGACGACCCGGCCCGATAAAGGTGCTCCAGTCGTTTTTGTTCATCGCAATTCCACCGCCGATCACCTCATGGATGTCGCGAACGGTAAAGGCCACGTGGTTCAGGCCGCGCTTGCGGTTCGGCAACTGCAGCAGAAACAGGTTGTGATGGCCGCCGCGCTCGCCGCAGCGCAGGAACACGGCGCGGTTGATGTAGCGGTCAGACACCTGGAAGCCGAGCACCTCGCGGTAAAATTTCTCCACCGCCGCCAGTTCTTCCACGAAGAACACCACGTGCCCGACGTTAATCGGCTGCGCGCGTTCGTAAACCGGGCTCGGGGTGTCGATTCGACGGGCATCGCCCCACTGATTAATCGGCTCGACGTTCAGTTCAACCGGCACCTGCTGGCTCACCTGCACGCGCAGGGTCATGCCGTTCGGATCGCGGCACTCCAGCGCGTCCCCCACTGTGCGGAACCCCGGCTGCTGTTCAAGTTTCGGGCGCAGCGCATCCAGCTCCAGCTGCGTGGCCACCGCCCAGGTCATGCGGCGCAGGGTATTTCCCGCTTCAAACGCGGGCGGCAGGTCGGGGCTGTCGATGGGGTTCAACTCCACGCGCGCGCCGCTCAAGGTGGTAAAACGCTGGCCGCTGGCATCGCCCGTCAGGCCAAAATCACGCATAAATTTGGCGCAGTGCGTCAGGTCCTCAACGCCAAATTCCAGCTTTTCAATTCCGGTTACACTCATCGTTCGTTGCCTCTTCTGGCCCAAATTGGGCGTAAAACATGCCCGACGCAGCGAAGCGCCTGACGTTAACTCACTGATTTAGCTGGCCTGTAACAAATACCCTAAGAAGCCAGAAATTTTATCCGCCGCCAGGCGGACGTCGTTTTGCAGGCGCTCGCGGTCGGTTTGCGGGATCTCTTCCGACGGCACCAGAATGCTCACCACCGCCGCCACCCGATGGCTTCGGTCATACACCGGGTAGACAATGGAGGAGATGCCGTGGCGGAAGAAGGATTCGCCAATCACATAGCCGCGTGCTTTGTCCTGTTGCACCATCTGCCACAGGGCTTCGCGGTCGTGGAGCTGCCCCGGCGTATTGCCCGGCAGGCGCTCATGCGGGAACAGTTGTTCAAAATCGGCGCGGGAAATATCGGTCAGCAGCATGCGGCCAAGCGAGGTGCAGTGCACCGGCAAACGGGTACCAATGCTGACCTGATTGATGCGCGACCCGGCGGCGCTGACGCGGGCAATGTAGATAATGTCGCGGCCGTCGCGGATCGCCAGATGGCTGCTGCACTGGCTTACATCGCGCAGCTGTTCAATGACCGGCTGGCCGACCTGGGCCACATCCAGCGAGGCAATGTACTCAAAGCCCAGACGCAGCACGTTCATCCCCAGCGAAAAGGTATTGGTGCGCGTGTTGCGTTCCAGAAAGCCCATGTACTCCAGGGTCTGAACCACGCGATAGGCGGTGGCTTTCGGCATATCCACCAGCCGGTGTAGCTCGGCAAAGGTCAGTTCGCGGTGCTGCTCGCCGAAGGCCAACAGCAGCTGCAGACCACGCTCCAGCCCCGGCACCAGATATTTCACTTCCTGATCGTTTGCCATCGTCACTTTACCCGTTAGTTAAAGACAAAACCGCCGTTGACCGGAATGAGCTGCCCGGTAATGAACCGCGACAAATCGCTTAACAGCCAGACCACGCTGCCGGTGACATCTTCCGGCTGCTGTACGCCCGTTAACGCACGCCCGTTTTCGTAAAGCTGATGCCGTTCTGCGGGAACATATTCGGTTGCCTCGACGCGCGTCAGGCCAGGGGCGATTGCGTTGATACGAATGCGTTTTTCACCCAGCTCGCGCGCCATTGAGCGCGTCATGGCAATGACCGCCCCCTTGCTGGCGACGTAGGCCATCAGGCGCGGCGCGCCCCACAGCGCGGTGTCGGAAGCCACGTTCACAATCCCAGCGCCCTCGCGCAGCAGCGGCACCGCAGCGCGGGTGACAAGCCAGGTGCCTTTGACGTTGACGCTCATCACGCGGTCCCACAGATCCGGATCGTAATCGAGCATATTTTTACCGCCGACGCCGGTGGCCATCGCCGCGTTGTTGACCAGGCCGTCAATCTGTCCTTGTTCACCCATGGCGCTGAAAACCCGCGTAATGGAGTGCGGATCGGCCAGATCAATCACATGGGATTCAATCGCAAAGCCCTGTTCACTGAGTCGGTGCGCGCTTTCGGCCAGTTCGCCCTGAAGGATGTCGCACATCACGACCGCCGCCCCCTGCTCTGCGCAGGCCCTGGCAAAGTGATAGCCCAGCCCGCGCGCGGCACCGGTAACGACAATCCGCTTGCCGCTCAACAGCCCGTTCATCAGGCGGCTCCCTGCTGTGCTTCACGGGCAGCGAGCTGCTCTTTGGCGGCTTTTTGCATCATGCGGCGCAGACGGGAGAGGCCGACGTCGTGCTGATAAAGGTATTCATGCTCGCGCGCGTTCGGCGCCAGGCTTTCCAGCACCACGCGGTCCTGCTCCAGCACTTCCCAGTGCAGTTTTTCCAGGCGGTTGCGGTACATAAAGCGCCACATATCGCGCTGCCAGCCCTGCACGCGGCGAATACGCCAGAAAAAGACGCGGCAGTTGTCGTTATCTTCCGGCACCACCATGCCGACAATAAAGAAGTGGCCGCCCGGCCCGAAACGCTTCTTATAAGGAATGGAGAGGCGCATCCAGTAAGTACCGCTATTGCCCAGCTCGACCCAGTCGAAGTTGACGCCGCTCTGACCTTTTTTCTCGAAGATAAAGCCGGTTTTGGTCGGCTGCAGCACCATATCTGCCTTGCGATCCCCTTCCGCCATGGAGTGCGACGAAGAGTGCAGGTAAGTGCCGTGCATCGGATCCATCACGTTTTCCAGCGCGTACTGGTAGTTGCATTTCCACGCGGCGGTGCAGAGGAAATTGCTGAAATTATCCGTGTCGGCAAGCTCCGCCGGGAAGCTGAGTTCGTCAGGCTGCTGCTCCGCCGTCACGCCAAACCACAGGAAGATAGCGCCATGCGCCTCCTGGACGTTGTAGCTGCGTACGCACTGCTGGCCGACCAGCGGGCATTTGTCCACGGCCGGGACATCCTTCACTTCTCCGTTTCCCGCGACCTCCACGCCGTGATACCAGCAGGCGATACGGTCACCGAGGTTCCAGCCCATCGACAGGCGCGCGCCACGGTGTGGGCAGCGGTCTTCCAGCGCCTGCACCTGGCCGTCTTTGTTACGCCAGACCACAATCTGCTCGCCCAGGCGAGTAATCCCCACCGGCGCAGACTGCACTTCCCAGCTGGACAGTACGGGATACCAGAGGCCGCGCAGACCTTTATCAAGATAGTGTTGTACGGTAGTCGTCATCGCGTTGCCCTCAGTATCCGTTAACCTGTAAGAATGCCTGGAAGCTGGCGTCGCTCCACGGCTCGCCCTGCTGGTCGTGCATCCGCACGGCGTTCAGCCCGTTTACCAGCTCCGACATTGACTCGGCGCCCTGCTCAAAGAGATCTTCCAGCGTGGCAATCAGGTTCACCTCCCAGTTTTCCGGCACGCGGCTGCGGGTCTGCCAGATCAGGTTGGTGTAATCACCCGGCTTGTGGATGGCACCGTTACCGCCCTCTGCGGGTGGCGTAAACTGACGGCTTTCCGGCAGCGCCGGGTTGAAGTTCAGGGTGTCGCTCATGCCACGGTCTCCTCGACGAAGGTAATCTGGATTTGGTTTTCAAAGACGCGAACCGGGTAACGGGTCAGGTTGCGCCCCCCGGGGCCGTGCAGGCACTGGCCGGTTTTGACGTCGAAAACCGCCTCGTGCAGCGGGCATTCCACCTTGCCGTCTTCCACGAAGCCCTGGCTTAGCAGCGCATAGGCATGTGGGCATACGTCTTCCAGCGCGTAATATTCACCGTCAATAAAATAAACGCCGATCTCTTTGCCCTCGACGTTGCCGCTAAATGGGAAATCTTCCTGTACTTGCTCTGCGTCACATACGCCTATCCAGCTCATCACGATCCTCCAGGCTTTTGTTTCATATATGAAACTCTGTTTCTTATTTAATACGGTCAATATAAAAGCGATGAATGTTTCGTCAAGCGCCAATGTGACGAATTTGTTAATCAGAAGGTAATTAATGGGCTAACTGTGGAAAGGATCACGAAAAAATGCAGCGATATGAAATTTTCATTATTCAGGCGTGAATGAATACGTTTTATCGATGGCCAAATATTTTAGATAATAGATATTGACTTCTATTCTTTTTCATCCTTAAAAATAAAGAAAAGGACAAGTACAGTGTTTCACCTGTGAAACACAAATTTAAATTATCCTTTTTAAACAATGAGTTTCACAGGTAAACCATTTTACCTCCGTGACAATCACACCAATAAAAATATAAACAGATTAAAACTGAAGGCGGGCAAGATGGCGGCAAGATGGCAAGGTACGATAGCACTGTTATTGCTAATTATTATTTCCTATGTAGATCGGGTTAATATCTCTGTGATGATTTTAAACCCGGAATTTGCCGAACACTTTCAGTTAAATGAAAACAGAATGTTACAGGGAATGCTCATGACCTGCTTTCTGCTGGGTTATGGATTTTCGGCTTTATTATTAACTCCGGTTATTGAAAGCAAATTACATTACCGACAGGGATTATTAAGCAGCATTGCGATCTGGGCCATGGTGTGTGCAATTTCCCCGCTGTTAGGGTCGCTGATGGGAATGCTCATCGCCAGGGTCATTTTAGGTATCGCCGAAGGGCCGCTCTTTTCCCTTAAGACGCGCTTTATCAGCGATAACTTCAGCGCTGAAGAGATCGGCAAACCCAACGCAGTCACCGCGCTCGGCGTCTCTCTCGGACTGGCAATAGGTTTCCCGCTGGTGACCTGGCTGATGGCGCATTTCGGCTGGGCGGGGTCGTTTTATGCGCTGGCCGCCTTGAATTTACTTCTCGGTGGTGGCCTGATCTGGCGCTACCTGCCCGCGCCGCGCCGTATCGAGAAGACAAAAAAACCGGGATCAGTTGCCACCCTCACCCTGGCCTGGCAAACGCCGCTGCTGGGGTGGATCCTGCTGGTTGAAATCGCCACGCTGAGCTACCTGTGGGGCAGCAGCGCATGGCTACCCGCGTGGCTGCGTGATGAACACCACTTCTCGCTGCATGCAACGGGTCTGCTCGCCGCGATTCCCTTCCTGCTGAGTCTGGGGTCGAAATTCCTCGGCGGCGTGCTGCTCGACAAAATGCGCCCGGAACACGCGCCGGTACTGTTCGTGGTGGGCGGGCTTCTCACGGCGCTGTCCGTTGTCGCGCTGATGGTGAGCCATCAGCCAGTATGGCTGGCGCTATTTATGCTCTCCGCCAATGTGTTCTGGGGGCTGCAGGGGGCCGCCATTCCGGCGGTGATACAACATCACGCCGCGCGGGAAGCGGTCGGCAGCGCGTACGGGATTATCAATGGGATTGGCAATATCTGCGCGGCTTTTATTCCGCTGCTGATGGGGATGGTGATGAAATCGGCAGGATCGGTCAGTTCAGGTTTTTCAGTGCTCGTGGTGTCGCAGGTTATTACCCTGCTGGCAGGGGGAATGTTGCTGCTGCGCATGCATCGCGCAGCAGCAATCAGCGCGTAAGGCTTATTCGCCTTTTTTCGCCGCCTGGATATAAAGCATTTCCAGCGCCAGGGTCGCCGCAGCCAGCGCGGTGATCTCTGACTGGTCGTAGGCTGGGGCCACTTCGACCACGTCCATACCCACGATGTTCAGATCTTTCAGGCCGCGTACCAGTTTGATGGCGCGGTCTGAGGTCAGGCCGCCGATCACAGGTGTACCGGTGCCAGGCGCAAACGCAGGATCCAGACAGTCAATGTCGAAGGTCAGGTAGACCGGCATATCGCCAACGATCTGCTTAACCTGCGCGATAATGTCGTCAACGCCGCGATCGTTCACCTGGCCTGCGTCCAGCACGGTGAAGCCGTTATCTTTGTCGAACTCGGTACGAATACCAATCTGCACTGAGTGGTTTGGATCGATCAGGCCTTCGTTCGGCGCGGTGAAGAACATGGTGCCGTGGTCAAATTCACAGCCGTTCGCATAGGTGTCGGTATGCGCATCGAAGTGCACCAGCGCCATTTTTCCGAAGTGCTTCGCGTGCGCGCGCAGCAATGGCAGGGTCACAAAGTGGTCACCGCCGAAAGAGAGCATGCGCTTACCGGCCGCCAGCAGCTTCTCGGCGTGGGCCTGCAGTTTTTCGCTCATCTCGCGCGCGTCACCGAAGGCGTATACAAGGTCACCGCAGTCCACCACGTTCAGGCGCTCGCGCATGTCGAAGTTCCACGGGAAGCGATTGTGTTCCCAGGCCAGGTTAGTCGACACCTGACGAATGGCCGCAGGGCCGTGACGGCCACCCGCACGACCGGAAGTGGCCATATCAAACGGAACACCGGTGATCACCCAGTCTGCGTCGCTGTCGTACGGCTGGAAGTTCATCGGAAGGCGTAAAAAACCAAACGCGTTAGATACCAGAGAGTTATCGTACTGATGACCTAAAGTGCTCATGTCCTGACCTCTTTTAAAGTCGTTGCATTAAATACAGATGAAAAAAAATCCCCTCCGCGTCGTTAAACCCGACGAGGAAGGGATTGATTCGTAAATCGCTTAATGGGGCGAATTATCGCCGGTAATGCATGCGGGTTCAAGAGAGTATAGGGCATTGTGCGGTCTTTGCCCCCTCACCCTAACCCTCTCCCCACCGGGGAGAGGGGAAAGGAATTACTCATCTTCCAGATAGGTGTACCCGTACAGACCCGCTTCAAACTCTTCCAGGAACTGCTGCTGCAGGGCATCGTCCAGACCGGTGTTTTTCACCTGATCGCGGAACTGCGTCAGCAGCGTTTTTGGATCCAACTGCACGTATTCCAGCATGTCTGCCACGGTGTCGCCTTCATCAGACAACTCCACTTCCACGCTGCCGTCAGGGAAGACAAACACGTCAACCGCTTCGGTGTCGCCGAACAGGTTGTGCATGTTTCCGAGGATCTCCTGATACGCACCGACCATGAAGAAGCCCAGCATCGGCGGGTTCTCCGGGTCGTACTCCGGCATTGGCATCGTGGTTGCGATACCGTCACCATCAACGTAATGGTCAATCGCGCCGTCGGAATCACAGGTGATGTCCAGCAGCACCGCGCGGCGTTCCGGCGCGTGGTTCAGCCCTTCGAGCGGCATAACCGGGAACAGCTGGTCGATACCCCAGGCATCCGGCATCGACTGGAACAGCGAGAAGTTGACGTAAATCTTATCCGCCATACGTTCCTGGAGTTCGTCGATAATCGGACGGTGCGCGCGGTTGCTTGGGTCGAGCTGTTTCTGCACCTCATGGCACATGTTCAGATAAAGCTGCTCTGCCCACGCGCGCTCCTGCAGGCTGAAAGTACCTGAAGAGTAGCCGACGTGAATGTCGTGCAGATCCATCTGGCTGTCATGCAGCCATTCGCGCAGGGAACGACGCGTGCCCGGCTCGTGCATCTCCTGCCAGGTTTCCCACATGCTTTGCAGGGAACGCGGGGCATCGTCTGCCGGCGGGGTCGCTTCGGTGGTTTCGCTGCGCTCAACACCGATAATGTTAGAGACCAACACCGTATGGTGCGCGGTCACCGCGCGCCCGGATTCGGTGATCACCGTTGGGTGCGGCAAGCCGTTCTCTTCACAGGCATCGCCGATCGCCCAGATGATGTTGTTGGCGTATTCGTTCAGGCCGTAGTTGACGGAGCAGTCAGACTGCGAGCGGGTCCCTTCATAGTCCACGCCCAGGCCACCGCCCACGTCGAAGCACTGGATGTTCACGCCGAGCTTGTGCAGCTCAACGTAGAAACGCGCCGATTCACGCACGCCCGTGGCGATGTCGCGAATATTGGCCATCTGCGAGCCGAGGTGGAAGTGCAGCAGCTGAATGCTGTCCAGACGCCCGCGCTCGCGCAGAATTTCCACCAGCTGCAGCACCTGGTTTGCCGCAAGGCCGAACTTGGATTTCTCGCCGCCGGAGGACTGCCATTTACCGGAGCCCTGCGAAGCCAGACGCGCACGCACGCCAAGGCGAGGGATGACGTTCAAACGCTCGGCTTCTTCCAGCACGATAGCGATTTCGGACATCTTCTCGATCACCAGGTAAACCTTGTGACCCATTTTCTCGCCAATCAGCGCCAGTCGAATGTATTCACGGTCTTTATAACCGTTACAGACAATCACTGAACGGGTCATGCCCGCGTGCGCCAGAACGGCCATCAGCTCCGCTTTCGACCCCGCTTCCAGACCCAGCGGTTCGCCGGAGTGGATCAGGGATTCAATAACACGGCGATGCTGGTTCACCTTGATCGGGTAAACCAGGAAGTAATCGCCTTTATAGCCATACGATTCGCGTGCACGTTTAAACGCGGCGTTAATAGAACGTAGGCGATGTTGCAGGATCTGCGGGAAGCAGAACAGTGCAGGCAAACGCTGGCCCTGCGCTTCGCGGGCTTTCACCAGTTTGGCGAGATCCACGCGCGCTTCCGGGACGTCAGGATCGGGACATACGCTGATGTGACCCAGCTCGTTGACGTCGTAGTAGTTATTGCCCCACCAGGCAATATTGTAGGTGCGCAGCATCTTGCTGGCTTCCTGGGAGCTCATCGCAACCTCCTGCATAGAACGTAGTACACCCTGTTCGCCTGCTGACGAAGGCGAAACCGAAGACATGTCGTCAGACATAGCGAACCTCAACTCTTTGTATTAAGTGTAAAACAGTTGACTACTATCGCAGCGTTACACAGCGATAACAACCCATAAACAGCCCCGTCTCCCAGCAGAGTGTGCTGAAATCCTGGCCGTGCGACCGGTTTCTTATTCATATCATTGTAAAACACGTATCCGAACTCTGTATGACAAGGTTCGGCGAAACCACGAGAAAACTCTTGTATTAACAAGAGCGCCCTTGTTCAGTTTTCACAAAGCGTGACCGGCCCTGGAATCCTGAGAAGCGCCGAGATGGGTATAACATCGGCAGGTTTGCAGACTAGAAATGCGGGTTGCGGGAATCAAATACGCGCCAGAACGGCTGCGCTGAATGTGCGGAAAACGATGGTTCATTATCTCGTATCACCTCCACGGCCGCCTCTGCTGAAACGGACCACAAGCCAAAGCTAAAAGTTCACTGCTTAACCCGGCTGGAAGTGGCGACACGATGAGTTCATCGAGCGCTTATTTTATATGAGCCGCGCGCCGCGTTTTATACCGAGAACAGGGGTAAAAAGCAAAAGATAAATGTGCGTGTTGCCGGGGCCGTCAGGAATTATTGCCAGCCGTAATTTCAACTGAGTGAGAGGTTAGTCAAAAAAAACTGGAAATCGGGCGAAGAAGTGACCTAAAATAGCCATCCAGATGTTAATCCATCTATACTGATTAACACTCATACTGCCAGTGTCAAAAACCTGCAGGCCTTGGTAGAATTATCTCCTTTGGCTATTCCACACAGCAGCTTGAGCTAACCAAATTCCTCTTAGGTGAAATAAAACATGGCAAAACACCTGTTTACGTCCGAGTCCGTATCAGAAGGACATCCTGATAAAATTGCTGACCAAATCTCTGATGCGGTGCTGGATGCGATCCTGACCCAGGATCCTAAAGCGCGCGTCGCCTGTGAAACCTATGTCAAAACCGGCATGGTTCTGGTTGGCGGTGAGATCACCACCAGCGCATGGGTTGATATTGAAGAGATCACCCGTAACACGGTGCGTGAAATCGGTTATGTGCATTCTGATATGGGCTTTGATGCCAATTCTTGCGCGGTACTGAGCGCAATCGGCAAACAGTCTCCTGACATCAACCAGGGCGTTGACCGCGCCGATCCGCTGGAACAGGGTGCGGGTGACCAGGGCCTGATGTTCGGTTATGCAACCAACGAAACCGATGTGCTGATGCCAGCACCGGTGACCTACGCACACCGTCTGGTGCAGCGTCAGGCTGAAGTGCGTAAAAACGGCTCCCTGCCGTGGCTGCGCCCGGATGCGAAAAGCCAGGTGACCTTCCAGTACGACGACGGCAAAATCGTTGGTATTGATGCGGTAGTTCTGTCTACCCAGCACTCTGAAGACATCGACCAGAAATCGCTGCAAGAAGCCGTGATGGAAGAGATCATCAAGCCGGTTCTGCCTACCGAATGGCTGAGCGCGTCCACCAAATACTTCATCAACCCAACCGGACGCTTTGTTATCGGCGGCCCAATGGGCGACTGCGGCCTGACCGGTCGTAAAATCATCGTTGACACCTACGGCGGCATGGCGCGTCACGGTGGCGGTGCATTCTCCGGTAAAGATCCATCCAAAGTTGACCGTTCTGCTGCCTACGCTGCACGCTATGTGGCGAAAAACATCGTTGCGGCGGGCCTGGCCGATCGTTGTGAGATTCAGGTTTCCTACGCTATCGGCGTGGCTGAGCCCACCTCCATCATGGTTGAAACCTTCGGTACTGAGAAAGTGCCTTCTGAACAGCTGACCCTGCTGGTGCGTGAGTTCTTCGACCTGCGTCCATACGGCCTGATTCAGATGCTGGACCTGCTGCACCCAATCTACAAGGAAACCGCTGCGTACGGTCACTTTGGTCGTGAACATTTCCCATGGGAAAAAACCGACAAAGCCGCTCTGCTGCGTGAAGCTGCCGGTCTGAAATAATCGACTGACATCTGCTTTGAAAAGGCCAGCCTTCGTGCTGGCCTTTTACTTTTGTGCGGCCGAGTTCCCCTCCCCCTGTCCTCGTCAGGAAGGACTGGAAGGAACGCAATGAAACCGTTTACATTATGATTTAATTCTCTCCCTTTCAGATTATTCTCTTTGCCTGATCGCATTTCTTCTGCTGTTACATTCCATTTCAGTTAAGTCTGAAATGTGCGCTTTCGCGATGCGCATCACCTGATTTACCTCTATATTTTCAAAGTCTTAATTACATTTACAGAATTACACCAATGTAACCGATTACACTCATGTGATTTACTTCACATATTTTTACGGGTTACTCACCTACCCTTAACATCGATAAAACTAATAACCCAACTGGAGGGCATAATGCCTGACAATAAAAAACAGGGGCGTACGTCCAACAAAGCCATGACATTCTTTGTCTGCTTCCTCGCCGCCCTGGCAGGATTACTCTTTGGCCTGGACATCGGCGTGATTGCCGGTGCATTACCCTTTATCACCGATGAGTTCCAGATCAGCGCGCACACTCAGGAATGGGTCGTTAGCTCCATGATGTTCGGTGCCGCCGTCGGCGCTGTCGGCAGCGGCTGGCTCTCCTTCAAACTCGGGCGCAAAAAAAGCCTGATGATCGGCGCGATCCTGTTCGTTGCCGGTTCGCTGTTCTCTGCGGCGGCACCAAACGTTGAGGTACTGCTGGTTTCCCGCGTCCTGCTTGGTCTGGCCGTGGGCGTGGCGTCGTATACCGCTCCGCTGTACCTGTCAGAAATCGCGCCGGAGAAAATCCGCGGCAGCATGATTTCGATGTACCAGCTGATGATCACCATCGGTATTTTGGGCGCTTACCTTTCGGATACGGCGTTTAGCTACAGCGGCGCATGGCGCTGGATGCTCGGCGTCATCATCATTCCAGCGATCCTGCTGCTGATTGGCGTGTTCTTCCTGCCAGATAGCCCACGCTGGTTTGCCGCCAAGCGTCGTTTCCACGACGCAGAACGGGTGCTGCTGCGCCTGCGTGATACCAGCGCAGAAGCGAAAAACGAGCTGGAAGAGATCCGCGAAAGCCTGCAGGTGAAACAGTCCGGCTGGGCGCTGTTCAAAGAGAACAGCAACTTCCGCCGCGCGGTGTTCCTGGGCGTGCTGCTGCAGGTTATGCAACAGTTCACCGGCATGAACGTTATCATGTATTACGCGCCAAAAATCTTCGAGCTGGCGGGTTACACCAATACCACTGAGCAAATGTGGGGCACCGTCATCGTGGGGCTGACCAACGTGCTGGCGACCTTTATCGCCATTGGCCTGGTTGACCGCTGGGGCCGCAAACCAACGTTGACGCTGGGCTTCCTGGTGATGGCGGTTGGGATGGGCGTACTCGGCACCATGATGCATGTGGGTATTCACTCACCATCCGCACAGTACTTTGCCGTTGCCATGCTGCTGATGTTTATCGTCGGGTTTGCGATGAGTGCCGGTCCGCTGATTTGGGTACTGTGCTCTGAAATCCAGCCGCTGAAAGGCCGCGATTTTGGTATCACCTGCTCTACCGCGACCAACTGGATTGCGAACATGATTGTCGGCGCAACATTCCTGACCATGCTCAACAGCCTGGGGAACGCCAACACCTTCTGGGTTTACTCCGGTCTGAACCTGTTCTTCATTGTTCTGACTATCTGGCTGGTTCCTGAAACCAAACACGTTTCACTGGAACATATTGAACGTAACCTGATGAAAGGTCGTCCACTGCGCGAGATTGGTGCACACGACTGATCGCCCTGCCGGGAGGTGCCTCTTGCACCTCCCCGCTTCGCGCTTTATGCTCTGCCCCTATGAAAGCTCCCCGTCTCCCCATCGCCATTCAGCAAGCCGTTATGCGCAGCCTGCGGGAAAAACTCGCCCAGGCGAACCTGAAGCTTGGCCGCAATTATCCAGAGCCGAAGCTGGTCTATCAGCAGCGCGGCACCGCGGCGGGTACCGCGTGGCTGGAATCCTATGAGATCCGCCTTAACCCGGTACTGATGCTGGAAAACCAACAGGCCTTTATAGAGGAAGTGGTGCCGCATGAGCTGGCGCACCTGTTGGTCTGGAAACACTTTGGCCGTGTAGCCCCGCACGGAAAGGAGTGGAAATGGATGATGGAAGCCGTGCTTGGCGTTCCGGCGCGCAGAACCCACCAGTTCGAGCTGGAATCCGTGCGTCGCAATACCTTCTCCTACCGCTGCCAGTGTCAGCAGCATCAGCTAACCGTCCGGCGTCATAACCGCGTCGTACGCGGCGAAGCAACCTACCGCTGCGTTAAATGCGGCGAGCCGCTGGTTGCGGAATAATCATCAGAACTATCAAGAACTTTCCTGATCTGACTGATTGCATACAGGAACAACATTCGTTACGTTGCGGGCTCGTTTTGACACGGAGTGTAAGATGTCCCGTAATTTCTCTCTCGCGGTCGCCTTTCTGACGACAGCGTTCTCCGGCCATGCCCTGGCCGAAGGTATTAACAGTTTCTCCCAGGCTAAAACCGCAGGCGTAAAGGTTAACGCGGACGTACCGGGTGATTTCTACTGTGGCTGCAAGATCAACTGGCAGGGCAAGAAAGGGGTCGTTGACCTCGAATCGTGCGGCTATAAAGTGCGTAAAAACGAAAACCGCGCCAGCCGAATCGAATGGGAACATGTTGTTCCAGCATGGCAGTTTGGCCACCAGCGTCAGTGCTGGCAGGACGGTGGGCGTAAAAACTGTGCCAAAGATCCGGTTTATCGCCAGATAGAAAGCGATATGCACAACCTGCAGCCGGCAGTTGGCGAAGTGAATGGCGATCGGGGCAACTTTATGTACGGCCAGTGGAACGGTGGCGAAGGACAATATGGCCAGTGCGCCATGAAGATTGATTTCAAAGAGAAAGTCGCCGAACCACCGGCCCGGGCCCGCGGCAGCATTGCCCGCACCTATTTCTATATGCGCGACCGTTACGATCTCACGCTTTCACGCCAGCAAACCCAGCTGTTTACCGCCTGGGACAAGCTCTATCCGGTCACTGAATGGGAATGCCAGCGCGACGATCGCATCGCCCGGGTGCAGGGGAATCATAACCCTTACGTCCTGCGGGCTTGCCAGGCGCAAAAGAGCTAACCTACACTAGCGGCAATTGGCTTACCTTGCATCAAACATGGAATTTCTGACTATGCGCATTCCTCGCATCTACCACCCTGAACTGATTACCGCAGGCCGCGAAATCGCCCTGTCTGACGAAGCGGCTAACCACGTTGGCCGCGTGCTGCGCATGGCCGCAGGCCAGGCAATTCAGCTGTTCGACGGCTCTAACCAGGTTTTCGACGCTGAAATTACGCGGGCCGATAAAAAAAGCGTGCACGTGAACGTGCTGCGCGGTGAAGTGGATGACCGCGAATCCCCGCTGCACATCCACCTGGGACAGGTGATGTCGCGCGGTGAGAAGATGGAATTTACCATCCAGAAATCCATCGAACTGGGTGTAAGCCTCATTACGCCACTTTTTTCTGAGCGCTGTGGCGTTAAACTGGATGCGGAACGTCTGAACAAGAAGATCCAGCAGTGGCAGAAAATCGCCATTGCGGCCTGTGAACAGAGCGGCCGCAACCGTATTCCGGAAATCCGCCCGGCGATGGATCTGAAGGACTGGTGTGCTGAAGAGGAGAATGGGCTTAAGCTCAATCTTCATCCGCGCGCCAGCGCCAGCATCAATACGCTGCCGCAGCCCGTTGAGCGAATCCGTCTGTTGATTGGCCCGGAAGGTGGACTGTCTGCAGACGAAATCGCCATGACGGCGCGTTACCAGTTTACTGATATTCTGTTGGGACCTCGCGTTCTGCGCACTGAGACGACAGCACTCACCGCCATTACCGCGCTACAGGTGCGATTTGGCGATCTGGGTTGAAGCAAAGCCTGACCCATTAACGGAGAAGAACATGATCAAGCTCGGCATCGTGATGGACCCCATCGCAAACATTAACATCAAGAAAGATTCCAGCTTCGCCATGCTGCTGGAAGCGCAGCGTCGCGGGTATGAACTTCACTATATGGAGATGAACGATCTCTACCTGATCAACGGTGAAGCCCGCGCCCGCACCCGTCTTGTTAACGTCGAGCAGAACTACGACAAATGGTATGAATTCGGTGCAGAGCAGGACATCGCGCTTGCTGACCTGAACGTGATCCTGATGCGTAAAGATCCGCCGTTCGATACCGAATTTATCTACTGCACCTACATCCTTGAGCGTGCAGAAGAGAAAGGGACGCTGATCGTCAACAAACCGCAGAGCCTGCGCGACTGTAATGAAAAGCTCTATACCGCCTGGTTCTCCGATCTGACCCCTGAAACCCTGGTGACACGCAACAAGGCTCAGCTGAAAGCATTCTGGCAGAAGCATGGCGATATCATCATGAAGCCGCTGGACGGCATGGGCGGCGCGTCTATCTTCCGCGTGAAAGAGAGCGATCCGAACATCGGCGTGATTGCCGAAACGCTGACCGAACTGGGCACCCGCTACTGCATGGCGCAGAACTATCTGCCTGCCATCGTCGACGGTGACAAACGCGTTCTGGTGGTGGACGGCGAGCCGGTTCCTTACTGCCTGGCACGCATCCCACAGGGTGGCGAAACGCGCGGTAACCTGGCAGCCGGTGGCCGTGGCGAACCACGTCCGTTAACGGAAAGCGACTGGGAAATCGCCCGCCGTGTTGGCCCAACGCTTAAAGCCAAAGGGCTGATTTTTGTTGGCCTGGACATCATTGGCGATCGCCTGACCGAAGTGAACGTCACCAGCCCAACCTGTATTCGCGAAATCGAAGCGGAATTCCCGATCTCGATCACCGGAATGCTGATGGACGCCATTGAAAAGCGTTTACAGAAATAACCTGTGACAGCGCCTGAGTTTGTCCCCATACTGGGCGCTGTCGCTTTTTAAACCAGGAAACAGAACCTCTGACAATGAATTTACAGCATCACTTTCTTATTGCCATGCCTGCTCTCCAGGACCCGATTTTCCGCCGCTCCGTGGTGTATATTTGTGAATACAATGAAGATGGCGCGATGGGGATTATCATTAACAAGCCGTTGGAAAACCTGCAAGTTGAAGGGATTCTGGACAAGCTAAAAATCACCACCGAAGAGCGTCTTCCGGAGATCCGGCTTGATAAACCGGTGATGTTGGGCGGCCCGCTCGCAGAAGACCGTGGTTTTATTCTGCATACGCCTCCGGCATTTTCCTCCAGTATTCGCATCTCTGATAACACCGTTATCACCACCTCTCGCGACGTACTCGAAACGCTGGGTACGGCAAATCAGCCTTCAGAAGTGTTGGTTGCGCTGGGCTACTCCTCATGGGAGAAAGGCCAGCTGGAGCAAGAGATCCTCGATAACGCCTGGCTCACCGCGCCTGCAGATATGAACATTCTGTTCAAAACCCCCATAGCCGACCGCTGGCGTGACGCAGCTAAACTGATTGGCATTGATATTCTGACCATGCCTGGCGTAGCGGGGCACGCATAATGAGCGGAACACTTCTGGCCTTTGACTTTGGCACCAAAAGTATTGGCGTCGCCATTGGCCAACGCATCACCGGCACCGCTCGCCCGCTTACGGCGCTGAAAGCCAATGACGGCACGCCGGACTGGAACCTTATCGAGCGTCTGCTTAAAGAGTGGCAGCCGGACGATGTGATTGTCGGGCTTCCGCTGAATATGGACGGCACCGAACAGCCGCTCACCGCCCGTGCACGCAAGTTTGCCAATAAGATCCACGGCCGCTTTGGCGTGTCCGTAAAGCTGCACGATGAACGACTGAGCACCGTTGAAGCGCGCGCCGGCCTGTTTGAACACGGCGGTTTTCGCGCGTTGAACAAAGGCAGCGTTGATTCGGCCTCTGCGGTCATCATTCTCGAAAGCTATTTCGAACAGGGTTACTGACCCTGTTCAGCTAATTTCCTGGCGTCGGTGTCACGACAGTCGCCCCTGCGCCCGCCTCTCCGCCATACTCTGTTCAAAGTTCTGCATCCCAGCCTGTTGACCGGTTTGAATAATGCCGGGTAATTGCCACGTTTTCCCTTCCCGGATGAGATTTGCCGCCGCCGAGGTATTCACCAGCAGCTCATAAAGTGCCACTCTTCCACCCTGCACGTCCGGACGCAGCTTTTGCGCCAACACGGCGCGCAGGCTGCCGGCCAGCTGATTACGCACCGGGTCTTTCTCCTGCGCAGGAAAGGTATCCACCAGCCGCTCAATGGCCTGCGATGCGCCACGCGTATGCAGCGTCGCCAGTACCAGATGCCCGGTTTCTGCCGCCGTCAGCGCCAGGCGGATTGTTTCGCTGTCGCGCAGTTCCCCCAGCAGGATGACATCAGGATCTTCACGTAATGCCCCGCGAAGCGCCTCGGCAAATGAGGGGCTGTGCTGCCCTATCTCCCGCTGTTGAATCAGGCAGCGACCACTCTGGTACATAAATTCAACGGGATCTTCGAGCGTCATAATGTGCCCGTCGGTATGGTGATTGAGAAAATCGACCATGGCCGCAAGCGTGGTGGATTTACCGCTACCGGTCGCGCCCGTCACCAGAATCAACCCGCTGTCATTGGAGAGCAATTCCGGGATTGCCCGTGGCACGCCCAGGGACGCAAGTTGGGGGCAGCTGTGCGGCAGCAACCGCAGCGCGATCGAGACGCCCTTGGTATGCTTAAACGCGCTGCCGCGCAGGCGCTGGTTGTCTGCGAGGGTAACCGCAAAGTCCACCTGCCCGTTTGCCCACCATACTCCCTGCTGCTCATCGTTGAGCCACACGTTCAATAATGCGCCGACGTCGGGAGGCGGAAACGGAGCCGGTTCAAGCCGGCCTACTCGGCGCCAGCGAGGTGGGGAATCACTGCACAGGTGTAGATCGGAGACATTATGCTTTACACTAAGGGCCACCATTTCTTCCACATCCATAGACTACTCCTCGGAAAATGAACGACATCGCGCATAACCTGGCACAGGTCCGGGACAAAATCTCCGCCGCCGCAACGCGTTGCGGCCGTGCTTCAGAAGAAATTACGTTACTTGCAGTCAGCAAAACCAAGCCTGCGAGCGCCATCGCAGAAGCGATGGCTGCGGGTCAGCGAGCGTTTGGTGAAAACTACGTGCAGGAAGGCGTGGATAAAATTCGCTATTTTCAGGATTTGGGAAATACAGGCCTGGAATGGCACTTTATCGGCCCTCTGCAGTCGAACAAAAGCCGTTTGGTTGCAGAGCACTTTGACTGGTGTCATACCCTTGATCGTCTGCGCATTGCCACGCGTTTGAACGATCAACGCCCGGAGGAGCTTCCGTCGCTAAACGTCCTGATTCAGGTCAACATCAGCGACGAGAACAGCAAATCCGGCATTTCACTTAGCGAGCTGGACGCGCTGGCGGCAGAAGTGGCCGCGCTACCACGCTTAACCCTGCGGGGTTTAATGGCCATCCCTGCACCTGAGTCAAGTTATGAAAGGCAGTTTGCCGTGGCACAGCAAATGGCGGTAGCATTTGAGGCGCTAAAAGCGCGCTACGAATCGGTAGACACGCTTTCTCTGGGCATGTCGGATGATATGGAAGCCGCAATCGCGGCAGGCAGCACGATGGTGCGCATCGGCACGGCTATTTTCGGTGCGCGCGACTACACCCAATAATAAGGAAACCTGAGGAACGCCATGAAGACGTTGACTTTCCTGCTTTCAACGGCCATTGAACTGTATACGATGGCGCTTTTGCTGCGCGTCTGGATGCAGTGGGCCCGTTGTGATTTTTACAATCCATTCTCACAGTTTGTCGTGAAAATCACACAGCCTGTTGTCGGACCGCTGCGCCGCATTATCCCTGCGATGGGGCCAATTGACAGTTCATCCCTGCTGATGGCGTTTATTCTTAGCGTGATCAAAGCAATTGTGCTGTTTATGGTCATCACCTTCCAGCCGATTATCTGGATTGCCGCCGTTCTGATTCTGATTAAAACCACCGGGTCGCTGATCTTCTGGGTGCTGCTGGTGATGGCCATCATGAGTTGGGTGAGCCAGGGCCGTAGTCCGGTGGAATACGCACTGATCCAGCTGGCTGAACCGCTGCTGCGCCCCATTCGCAGCCTGCTGCCTTCGATGGGCGGGATCGACTTCTCCCCGATGATCCTTGTGCTGCTGCTGTATGTGGCAAACATGGGGATCGCAGAGCTTCTCCAAGCTACAGGCAACATGCTGCTGCCGGGGCTGTGGATGGCGCTATGAGTGCAGTAAGCACCTGCGCTGATGGGCTGGTTTTACGGCTGTATATTCAGCCTAAAGCCAGCCGGGACAGTATTGTTGGACTGCATGGCGACGAGTTAAAAGTCGCCATCACCGCCCCGCCGGTTGATGGCCAGGCGAATGCGCATTTGACCAAATATCTGGCAAAACAGTTTCGCGTCGCCAAAAGCCAGGTCATTATTGAAAAAGGTGAGCTGGGGCGACATAAACAGGTAAAAATCCTCAACCCGCAATCCATCCCGACGGAAGTCGCGGCTCTGACAGAACAGGACTAAACCATGCAGAAAGTTGTTCTCGCTACCGGTAACGCCGGTAAAGTGCGCGAGCTGGCCTCGCTATTAAATGATTTTGGGTTGGATGTGGTTGCCCAGACTGAACTGGGTGTGGATTCCGCCGAAGAGACGGGTTTAACGTTTATTGAAAACGCGATCCTGAAAGCCCGTCACGCCGCGCAAATAACCGGCCTGCCCGCGATTGCCGACGACTCCGGCCTGGCCGTCGATTTTCTTGGCGGTGCGCCGGGGATTTACTCTGCCCGCTATTCTGGCGTGGAGGCGACCGACCAGCAGAATCTGGAAAAACTGCTTGTGGCCTTGAAGGACGTTCCTGATGAAAAACGTCAGGCACAGTTCCACTGCGTGCTGGTCTATATGCGCCACGCCGAAGACCCAACGCCTATCGTCTGTCACGGCAGTTGGCCCGGTGAAATCACCCGTGAAGCGGCAGGCAGCGGCGGCTTTGGCTACGACCCTATTTTCTTTGTCCCGACCGAGGGCAAAACTGCTGCGGAACTGACCCGCGAAGAAAAAAGTGCGATTTCCCACCGCGGACGCGCGCTGAAACTGTTATTGGAAGCATTACGTAATGGCTAATTTGCCACCTCTGAGTCTTTATATTCATATCCCGTGGTGCGTGCAGAAATGCCCGTACTGTGACTTCAACTCGCACGCGCTAAAGGGCGAAGTGCCGCATGATGATTACGTTGCACATCTGCTGGCCGACCTGGATGCTGATGTACCTTACGCACAGGGACGTGAAGTTAAGACCATTTTTATTGGTGGCGGTACGCCGAGCCTGCTTTCAGGCCCGGCGATGCAAACGCTGCTGGACGGCGTGCGTGCGCGCCTGAATCTGGCAGCGGATGCTGAAATTACAATGGAAGCCAACCCCGGCACCGTTGAGGCCGACCGTTTTGTCGAGTATCAGCGTGCGGGCGTGAACCGTATATCCATCGGCGTGCAGAGCTTTAGTGAGCCGAAATTAACGCGTCTGGGTCGTATTCACGGCCCGGAAGAGGCGAAACGCGCAGCCAAACTGGCAACAGGGCTGGGTCTGCGCAGCTTTAACCTCGATTTGATGCACGGCCTGCCGGACCAATCTCTGGAAGAGGCGCTGGACGATTTGCGTCAGGCCATTGAACTGAACCCGCCGCACCTCTCCTGGTATCAGCTGACCATTGAACCAAACACGCTGTTCGGCTCCCGTCCACCGGTACTGCCGGATGACGACGCGCTGTGGGATATCTTTGAACAGGGCCATCAGCTGCTGACCGCCGCGGGCTATCAGCAGTATGAAACCTCTGCGTATGCAAAACCGGGCTATCAGTGCCAGCATAACCTGAACTACTGGCGCTTTGGTGATTACCTGGGCATTGGCTGCGGTGCGCATGGCAAAGTGACGTTCCCGGACGGGCGTATTCTGCGCACCGCCAAAACCCGCCACCCGCGTGGGTACATGGAAGGCCGCTATCTGGAGCGTCAACATGACGTCGACGCCGTGGATAAGCCGTTTGAGTTCTTTATGAACCGTTTCCGCCTTCTGGAAGCCGCGCCGCGTGCGGAATTTTCGCTTTATACCGGCTTGCCGGAATCCACGATCCGCCCACAGATTGAGGACGCGCTGAAGCAGGGATATCTCACGGAATGTGACGCGTTCTGGCAGATAACCGAGCACGGAAAACTGTTCTTAAACTCCCTCCTTGAGCTGTTCCTCGCAGAAGATCCTGAAGCCTGATTCAGGATTTTGCATCCCGTTCTGCCGGCTGAAGGAAAGGCTGGCAGAGTGTGGGGATGGAAATTATTCGTGCTTTTGCAAAACAACTCCGTCGCGAACTCACGATGGAAGAAAAGCGGCGTTGGTATTTACTGCGTGGCCGCCGTTTCGCACATTATAAATTTCGACGACAGCATCCCATAGGCAACTACATTCTGGATTTCGCCTGCTGCGAAGCACGTCTGGCGATTGAACTGGACGGAGGGCAGCATGATGAAAATCAGGAATACGATCGACAAATAACAGTTTGGTTAGATCAAAAAGGTTGGCATGTCATTAGATTCTGGAATAACGAATTATGGCAAAACGAAGAGGCAGCGCCAGAAAAGGTCTTTGAGGCATTACAAACGCTGGGCCCCTCACCTAACCCTCCCCCTAAAAGGGAGAGGGTTAGGTGAGGGGCCCAGCGCGCAGAAGCCTTACTTCAGCGTCCCGACCAGCGCTTTACGGCTATCTTCCAGCGACACCACGCGTTTACACACGTCTTTGCCAAACTGCTGGAAATCCGCTTCCTGATTCTTCCACTCGTTTTGAATCGAGGTCTGCAAGCCGCCCAGGCTGCCCAGCACGCCCTGCAACGGATTACCTCCGCCCTTCAGCACGGCTTTGGCGCCCATCTCGTTAATGCTGTCTTGCAAAATACCGCCCATCGCCTGATTCACCAGCTGTTGGCCCTCAGAGCGAACCTGATCGATAGCCTTATAGTGGAACGTCAGGCCGTCGGTACGGTGTTCAATGATACGGTTCATCTGCTCTTTCAGCTGTGCATCCAGCTTGGTCAGACGGGTGCGCATGTTGCTGCTCTCACCCACCTCTTTGGTGATGATTTTATCCAGCGCGACGCGGCCTTTCTCAACGCGGGTCAGCGCACCTTCGTCAATCCACGGCAAGGCGGTGCGCAAATCGGCCTGATAATCTTTCGCCTGCTCACGCTGCGCCGCAGTCAGGGTGTACTGCTTGCCGTTAAACGTCACGTTGCCATCCGGCGTAATCACCAGATTGCCGTTCTCGCCTTTGACCTGCACGGTTTGCGGGCTTAACACCACGTCGTCACGCGGGGTGACGCTACATTTATAGTCCGCGTGGGCGGTGAATCCGGTTGCCATTAATGCAACAGCCAGCAACGTTTTGCGCATCATAAACACTCCTAAGACAAAATGGGCCAGCTAATGCTGGCCCCTTACTGCTTATTAGTCCCACCAAACGTCGAAAAGTTCGCTGACGCGGACATCTTCCAGTTTGTGGTCCTCAAGCCATTTGCGTACCAGCGCCTGGTGTTCTTCGGTGCATTTACCGACTTCCTGCGTGCAGATCAGACCTTCCCACGCCAGATAGCCACTACCATCAAAGGCCAGCTTGTTTGGCTCAATCACATCATTGATGAACTTATCAACGTCCTGATCGATCTGCTCAACGCTAGTGCCTTCCGGGAAACGCCATGCAACGGAGAAGCCCACTTCCTGGAATTCTTCAATGTGCATCTTTTTACGCAGACGACGGCTACGATTCTTTGCCATTATTTCACCCTCTCGAACATTAAGTCCCATACGCCGTGGCCAAGACGATGGCCACGCTGTTCAAATTTAGTTACCGGACGTGAATCCGGACGCGGTACATAGTCGTTGCTTGCTGACAGGTTCTTATAGCCGTCCAGCGTCGACATCACTTCCAGCATATGTTCCGCATAAGGTTCCCAGTCGGTCGCCATGTGGAAGACGCCGCCCAGTTTTAACTTACTTTTCAGCAACTCTGCAAACGGAGCCTGAACGATACGGCGTTTATTATGACGCGCTTTGTGCCACGGGTCAGGGAAAAAGAGCTGAACCATGTTTAAAGAATTGTCAGGAATCATTTTGTGGAGCACTTCCACCGCGTCGTGGCACATCACGCGCAGGTTTTCTACGCCCTCTTCGTGCGCCGTTGCCAGGCAAGCGCCGACGCCCGGTGAGTGCACTTCGATGCCGAGGAAATTCTGCTCCGGACGCGCTTTTGCCATGGTCACCAGCGATGTGCCCATACCGAAACCGATCTCCAGCGTCACAGGCGCTTCACGGCCAAACAGTTCGGCAAAGTCGACAGGCTGTTCAATGAACTCAACGCCCATCACCGGCCAGTAGTTGTCCAGCGCGTGTTGCTGCCCTTTTGTCAGGCGGCCCTGACGACGGACAAAGCTGCGAATACGGCGCAGCGGGCGGCCGTTTTCATCAAATTCCGGTGAAATGACGTCGTTTTTCATAAATAGAGTTGTCTGCTTGTGAGAATGTTCGGGAAACGGGCATTATCCAAAGTTAAGGCTTCTATGCAAGCATGGGAAAGATCCGGTTTACAGCAGATTGTCGCTGTGCTGCAATCTGCGTCCCTGATTATGCGAATCGAAGATCATGCAAGCCTCTCAATTTTCAGCCCAGGTGCTGGACTGGTACGACAAATACGGGCGTAAAACCCTGCCCTGGCAAATTGAAAAAACGCCTTACAAAGTATGGCTCTCCGAGGTGATGTTGCAACAAACGCAGGTTGCCACGGTGATCCCTTACTTTGAGCGTTTTATGGCGCGCTTCCCAACGGTGACCGACCTGGCAAACGCGCCACTCGATGAGGTGCTGCACCTGTGGACGGGGCTTGGCTATTACGCCCGCGCGCGCAATTTGCATAAAGCGGCGCAACAGGTCGCAACGCGTCATAAGGGGAAATTCCCGGAAACCTTCGACGAGGTCGCCGATTTACCCGGCGTCGGGCGTTCGACCGCAGGCGCAATTCTCTCCCTGTCTTTGGGTAAACATTTTCCGATCCTCGACGGTAACGTCAAGCGCGTGCTCGCACGCTGTTATGCCGTTGGCGGCTGGCCGGGGAAAAAAGACGTTGAGAAACGTCTGTGGGAGATAAGTGAAGACGTCACGCCGGCGAAGGGCGTCGAGCGTTTTAACCAGGCGATGATGGATCTCGGTGCGATGGTATGCACGCGCTCAAAACCGAAATGCGAGCTTTGCCCGGTGAACAATCTCTGCGTGGCCTACGCCAACCATTCATGGGCAGAATACCCGGGGAAAAAACCCAAGCAGACGCTGCCAGAGCGCACCGGCTATATGTTGCTGATGCAACAGGGGGATGAGGTGTTCCTTGCTCAACGCCCGCCAAGCGGTCTGTGGGGTGGTCTATACTGCTTCCCGCAGTTTGAAAATGAAGATTTACTGCGAGAATGGCTTAAACAGCGCGGGATCGCGGCCGATAATCTGACGCAGCAGACGGCGTTTCGCCATACCTTTAGCCATTTCCATCTGGATATCGTGCCAATGTGGCTTCCCGTGTCCTCCTTTACCTCATGCATGGATGAAGGAACCGCTCTCTGGTATAACTTAGCGCAACCGCCATCAGTCGGGCTGGCAGCTCCCGTAGAGCGCCTGTTACAGCAATTACGTGCTGGTGCACTGGTTTAGCATCAGCCATCAAAGAGGAATGAGTATGGCCAGAACTATTTTTTGTACTTTCCTGCAGCGCGACGCTGAAGGCCAGGATTTCCAGCTCTATCCGGGCGACCTGGGTAAGCGCATTTTTAACGAGATCTCCAAAGAAGCCTGGGGACAGTGGCAAAAAAAACAGACCATGCTGATTAACGAGAAAAAACTCAGCATGATGAACCCGGAACACCGCAAACTGCTTGAGCAGGAGATGGTGAACTTCCTGTTCGAAGGCAAAGACGTCCACATCGAAGGCTATACGCCACCGGAAAAATAACAGCGAGCGGGGGCGACCCCGCCGTTAAAACAAACACAACACGCACGCCCGGAATGATGAAAAAACTTTTAGCGCTAGCTCTTGTTGCGCCGTTGCTTGTGTCTTGTTCTTCCAAAAAAGGCGATGATTACAACGAAGCCTGGGTAAAGGACACCAACGGTTTTGACATTTTGATGGGGCAGTTTGCCCACAACATCGAAAACATATGGGGATTTAACGAAGTTCTTATAGCCGGACCTAAGGACTACGTTAAGTACACCGACGCCTATCAGACGCGTAGCCACATCAACTTTGATGACGGTACGATCACCATTGAAACCATCGCGGGTACTGAACCTGCCGCGCGTTTACGTCAGGCCATTATCAAAACCTTGCTGATGGGTGACGATCCGGGGTCAATCGATCTCTATTCCGATGCCGATGACGTGACGATTTCTAAAGAGCCGTTCCTGTACGGCCAGGTTGTCGACCAAACGGGCCAGCCCATCCGTTGGGAAGGCCGCGCATCGAACTTTGCGGATTACCTGCTGCAAACGCGCCTGAAAAGCCGTACCAATGGCCTGAAGGTGATTTATAGCGTTACCATCAATCTGGTGCCGAACCACCTCGACAAACGTGCGCATAAGTACCTTGGCATGGTGCGTCAGGCCTCGCGTAAATATGGCGTGGATGAGTCGCTGATCCTGGCGATTATGCAGACCGAATCCTCATTTAACCCGTACGCGGTAAGCCGTTCTGACGCGCTGGGATTAATGCAGGTTGTACAGCACAGCGCCGGTAAGGACGTTTACCGTTCTCAGGGTAAATCGGGCACCCCAAGCCGCAACTACTTGTTCGATCCGCAGAGCAATATCGATACCGGCACCGCCTACCTGGCAATGCTGAACAATGTCTACCTGGGCGGAATTGATAACCCAACGTCACGTCGCTATGCGGTGATTACCGCATATAACGGTGGCGCAGGGAGCGTGTTGCGCGTCTTCTCCAGCGACAAGGTACAGGCCGCGAGCATTATCAACAGCATGGCACCGGGCGACGTGTACTCCACGCTGACCACCCGCCACCCGTCTGCAGAATCACGCCGTTATTTGTACAAGGTGAATACGGCGCAGAAAAACTACCGCCGCCGTTAAATCCCCCAGTCCCCTCTCCCACCGGGAGAGGGTCAGGGTGAGGGCATCAGGCCGCCCCCATCTTCCATCCATACGAAAATGTTATTTGCATCACAATCCAAACTGCAAACTAATGCGGATTGCATTTCTTTGCGGGAGGTAACAAAACATAACCTCGCCTGCTGATAGAATTGCATCAAATACCAACCCTGAATGTTTCTAAAACAACATCTCTTCCGCTCACTTGTGAGGAAAGTTACATGAACCTTAAGCTGCAGCTTAAATTATTGTCGTTTCTGCAGTTCGGCCTGTGGGGTAGCTGGCTAACAACGCTCGGCTCCTATATGTTTGTGACACTCAAATTCGATGGCGCGTCCATCGGTGCCGTCTATAGCTCGCTCGGTATTGCGGCTGTCTTTATGCCAACGCTGCTGGGTATCGTGGCGGATAAATGGTTAAGTGCGAAATGGCTGTATATGCTTTGCCATCTGGTGGGGGCGGGGACGCTGTTTATGGCAGCCGAAGTGACCACGCCGGGCGCAATGTTCATGGTGATCCTGCTTAACTCGCTGGCCTATATGCCAACGCTTGGCCTGATCAACACCATCTCCTATCACCGCATTAAGACTGCGGGCATGGATATCGTGACCGATTTCCCGCCAATCCGTATCTGGGGCACCATTGGTTTTATCATGGCGATGTGGGGCGTGAGCTTCGCAGGCTTTGAACTGAGCCATATGCAGCTGTACATCGGTGCCGCGCTCTCCGTGGTGCTGGCGCTGTTCACCCTGACGCTGCCGCATGTTCCTGTTTCTAACCAGCAGAAAAACCAGAGCTGGAGTTCTATGCTGGGTCTGGATGCGTTCGCGCTGTTCAAAAACAAACGCATGGCCATCTTCTTTATCTTCTCCATGCTGCTGGGCGCAGAGCTGCAGATCACCAACATGTTCGGCAACACCTTCCTGCACAGCTTCGATAATAACCCGCTGTTCGCCGGTAGCTTTATCGTTGAACACGCGTCGGTAATGATGTCTATCTCTCAAATCTCCGAGACGCTGTTCATCCTGACCATTCCGTTCTTCCTGAGCCGCTACGGCATCAAGAACGTCATGCTGATCAGTATCGCGGCCTGGATGTTGCGCTTTGGTCTGTTCGCCTACGGCGACCCAAGCCCATTCGGCACCGTGCTACTCGTCCTGTCGATGATTGTTTACGGTTGCGCCTTCGACTTCTTCAACATCTCCGGTTCGGTGTTTGTGGAAAAAGAAGTGAAACCTGAAATTCGCGCCAGCGCACAGGGTATGTTCCTGATGATGACCAACGGCTTCGGCTGCATTCTGGGTGGCGTGGTGAGCGGTAAAGTGGTTGAGATGTACACCACGGACGGCATCACCAACTGGCAGCCAGTGTGGCTCATCTTCGCCGCCTACTCTGTGGTACTGTTCTTCGCGTTCCTCGCGCTGTTCAAGTACAAACACGTTCGCGTGCCGAACGGCGGTACGCAGCCAATCGCGCATTAATGGTTATCCCCTCTCCGCTCAGGAGAGGGGTAATTTTGACAACACCCAGCCTACCGACAATAAATCTGCACTGCCTCCGGGGCTTAAATTCCGCGCAATCAGCGCCTTATCCATCTCCAGCAGAGTATTTCGATCCCAGCCGTGCGCCAGCATCGCCTTCGCATAACGCTGAACATACCGCAGCCCTTCAATGCCGCCGCGAGACACCAGGTTGCTATCCTGATTTATCGCCATCAGGTTTAACAACAGGCCATGAAGCGAATGTCCTTTCCACTGTTCCAGCGCCTTACGAACGGTACTGAAGCCGCTTTCTGCTTCGCCCCGTGCGCCGGTCAAACCGTACAGTTGATATTGCCGCTCACCCGCTGTAGCCTGCCCGCAGCGTCCTTCGAGCTCTCGCGCCACTAGCCCGCGACAAAGGTCGCTGACTTCAGCGCACAGGCTTTCAACCGTGGCATTTTTCACCCGCCCGGCGGAAAAACAGAGCAGACCGAGGGCAAAAATCCCGCCCTTGTGGGTATTCACGCCGCCCGTTGCCGCATACATAGCCTGCTCGCACGCGATACCCATCGGGCGGATAAGGCGCAACTTTTCTGTCGCAGGCTCATCTGCATGGGCCGCCCCCCGCTCGGTAAAGCGCGCAAACCACGGCGTAATCGCCGCGATACTGCGGGCAAACAGGGCGTGATCCATATCGCGATGCGCCCCGTTGTTGAGCGTATCCACCAGCCCCGGTTTTGGCGTCAGCTCCAGCTCCTGCCAGAGTGCCTCTTCCGCCAGCCCGGCCACATCGGCCTGGCGTCGTTCAGTCGCGAGCAAACCAGTCATCGATCGTTTTCTCCACACGGGCCACCACCTGCTCGACCGGGTGATTTCGCGAGCGGGAGCAGGCGTGGGCAGGCTCATCGCAAATCAAACAGCGTCTAAGGTTCTCCCCCAGAGACTGACGCCCTACATGACCCTTTTCAGGGCAAATGACGTCAAGATCCCACAGCCTGCCGAGCGGATGCGTCTGTTCCAGCTCCGCACAATGCGCTTTTATCTCCACAGCCGGATGTGCCACGCACCACAACGCTTCTGGCCCTGTGGGGAGCCACAGCACCTGGCGATCCCGTACCCGCCAGCGATTTTCCCACAGCAGCTGGTCGCACATCTGCAGCGCCACGCCCATGGTATTGCGATAGCGCAGGCTGTCTTTAATGTCTCCGGGCGTCACCAGCGTGAGTGAAATAATGGGTTGTTGATAGTGCGCAAGCCAGTCAGCCTGACGTGCGGCGCGGCGCTCTTTCGCCGCCAGCAGCGTCTCCAGGCTGACACCCGCCTGCACGGGTGTCGCTGTCGTCATGTTTACTCCTTCACCTGTCTGACGGTGTCGATTACGCTGCCATCGCGATAGCGGATGACACCCACAATTTTGTCGGTAAATTCAATCGCTTTTGGTTCTCCCGTCAGCGAAATGGCCCGCGCGTAGAGCGCGTTGATATCCACAATCTTCAGCCCGGCTTCAAGCAGACGCTCGCGGATTTCCGGGCGCGCGGGGTTAACCGCTATGCCGTGGTCTGTCACCAGTACGTCGATGCTTTCCCCCGGCGTCAAACGCGTAGTGACGCGCTTCACCACCGTCGGAATACGGCTGCGCAGCAGCGGTGCCACCACAATCGTCAGATTCGCTGCCGCCGCCACGTCGCAGTGTCCGCCAGATGCGCCGCGCATCACCCCGTCTGAACCGGTGATAACGTTCACGTTAAAGTCGACGTCAATTTCCAGGGCGCTGAGGATCACCACGTCGAGCTGGTCACAACATGCCGCCTTGCTACCGGGGTTGGCGTAGACGTTGGTAGAGATCTCCACGTGGTTGGGGTTACGCGCCAGCGAGGCCGCCGCCTGACCGTCAAAACACTGGGTATCAAGCAGTTTTTCAATCAGCCCTTTCTCGTGGAGATCCACCAGGCTGCCGGTAATTCCCCCGAGCGCAAAGCGTGCTTTCACGCCGCTGCGCTCCATCTTCTCTTCCATAAAGCGGGTACAGGCGGTCGCCGCCGCGCCGGAGCCGGTCTGCATTGAGAAACCGGGTTTGAAATAGCCGGAGTGTTCAATCACGTCGGCCGCATAGCGGGCAATCATCAGCTCGCGTGGGTTGCTGGTGACGCGCGCCGCGCCAACGCTAATTTTGGCCGGATCGCCCACGCTCTCGACCTGCACGATGTAATCCACCCGGTCCTGCACCAGGCTGGCGGGCATATTGGGGAACGGCACCAGCTCTTCGGTCAGCAACACCACTTTTCGGGCAAAGTGTGCATCCACCATCGCGTAGCCCAGCGAGCCGCAGCTCGATTTGCCGCGCGTGCCGTTAGCGTTGCCAAACGCATCGCTGCACGGCACGCCCAGAAACGCTATGTCAATGTTCAGCTCGCCGTCCTGCAGCAGCTTAACGCGCCCCCCGTGGGAATGAATTTGCACCGGCTCGTCCATCAGCCCGTGAGAGATCGCCTCCGCCAGCCTGCCGCGCATTCCGGAGGTATAAATCCGGGTAATCACGCCGCTTTTAATATGTTCGATTAATTCGTCGTTGCAGGTCATTAGCGAGCTGGAGGCCAGCGTCAGATTTTTGAACCCCATCTTCGCCAGCAGCGCCACAACGTTATTGATAACCCGGTCACCCTCGCGAAACGCATGGTGGAAGGAGATGGTCATGCCGTCCTGCAAACCGCTGCGCACGACTGCCTCTTCAACAGACGCGCACAGTTTGCGGCTCTGTTTTTCTTCAGGACTGTTCAGCCACGGCGTCGCGCTGTGGGCTGTATCGAACGGTTTTAACGCCCGCAGATGGGGGAAGTTCACATGGAGAAGTTCTGTCTGATTCATTGTGTAATCCTTAACGACGCACGCCGGAGGCGGCTGCGCGTTCCAGCACCACCTGCGCGTGGTTAATAATCGGGGCATCAACCATTTTGCCGTTCAGTGATACCACGCCCAGGCCATTACGTTCGCCCTCTTCTGCCGCTTCAATCACGCGTTTCGCGTGATCCACCTCCTGCTGGGTGGGCGCATAGGCGTTGTGGAGCAGATCGATCTGGCGTGGGTTGATCAGCGATTTACCGTTAAAACCCATCTTGCGGATCAAATCGACCTCACGCAGGAACCCGGCTTCGTCGTTTACGTCTGACCACACCACGTCGAAGGCGTCGATGCCTGCGGCGCGCGCAGCGTGCAGCACGGCACAGCGGGCGTAGAACAGCTCGGTGCCGTCGCCGCGCTCCGTCTGCATATCCATCACGTAGTCAAAGGCTGCCAGCGCGATGCCGATTAAGCGCGGTGAGCTGCGGGCAATCGCCACGGCGTTGATGACGCCAACCGCCGATTCAATGGCTGCCATTACCCGTGTGGAACCGACCTCGCGGCCACATTCGCGCTCAATGCGTTCCAGATGCCCTTCCAGCTCGTCTATATCCCCCGGCGTGTCGGTTTTCGGCAGGCGGATCACATCCACGCCTGCGTGCACGGCGGCCTCCAGATCCAGCAGGCCAAACGGCGTGCTTAGCGGGTTAATGCGCACCACGGTTTCGATATCCTGATACATCGGGTGCTGCAGCGCGTGGAACACCAGCATGCGCGCGGTGTCTTTCTCGCGCAGGGCGACGGCATCTTCAAGGTCAAACATGATGGAGTCAGGACGGTAAATGAAAGCCGTAGAGAGCATGGCGGCATTCGCGCCCGGCAGGAACAGCATGCTGCGACGGAGTTTGCTCATTTTAGCGCCCCCCAGTTAACCGCCTGTTCACCTGTGGCGCGCAGGAGCGCGCTTTGCAGACGAGCGCGGATCACACAGTCCAGCGCCCCTTTATCTTCAATGATAATTAACCCCTGGTACACGTTCATGGCGCGTAACGTTTCGTCGACCACCTGGCGGATTTGCTCGCCAAACTGCTTAATCACTTCACTGTGGATGACAATCTCCAGCTCGCCGTCGGCGGGGGCGATTTTCACCATCAGGTCGCTGGACTCCTGCGTTCCGGCCAGCGCCTCCCTTATAATTTTCATGATAATTTCCTGGTAGTTATGCAACTTCCGCACGCGCACGGTAGTGCGTTTCGAGGTGCGCGAAGGTAGAGTCCGGGACAATCTCCCGGATCCTGGAAAACTGCTGTGTTTTGAGTAAACGGCGGACTTCCGACGCCGAAATTGCGTTACCGGTGGCCTTCAGGCGCGGCATTTCCACCACCTCAACGTGCGAGGCAAGCAGGTCATGCAGAGTCTGGTTGTACTGGCGGGTGATATCGCAAAACGGCTCTGAGCCAATAAACCGGTGGGTAATGCCTAGCGCGGGTGCAATGAAGTCGCGGAAGATCTGCACATCAATTTCGCTCCACGCCTGCTGCACTTTGCCGGTCTCTTTCAGGAAGTAGGCCGGGAACGTGGCGCGGGAGATGATGTACTGCGAGCCTTCATGCACAACGACGTTCGGCAGATGCGCGACGCCCGCGCGCACCATCTCCAGGCGTGCGCTGAACGGGAAGAACGAGGCGTCTTCACGCACCACAAACAGATGCAGGGCATCGCACTGCCCTGCCGCCTGTTCCACCAGATGACGGTGACCGAGGGTGAACGGGTTGGCATTCATCACGATCGCACCTATTTTCTCGCCGCATTTTTGCTTCACGCTCAGCGAGCGGCAGTAGCGCGCGATCCCCTGCGGGGTGTTTTCCATCAGCACCGCGTTGTTCCCGCTTCGGGTTATCGGCCAAAAACCGCTGCGGCCAAAACGCTCCGCGTTGCACGGACGGGTACACAGAAAGAGGTGAAAATGGCCACGCTCCAGCGCCGCATTTTCCACTTCAGACAGCAGGCGCGCGCTGAGGTTTTCACCGCGAAGCTGCTCGTTTACCGCCACGCATTTGATCACGTTGGCGGCAAGCCCCGCGCAACCCACCAGCTGCGCGCCCGACCAGGCCTCAATAAACAGCGTGATGTCGTTGTCCAGCCCGAGACCACTGTCCGCCAACAGGTAGCGGACCTGGCTTAAGCGTTCCGGGTGTTTTGCCACAAGGGTCTGGCGAAACTCAAGAGTGGAGTGCGAGTGCATACTGCCGCCTTACTTAATGTGCTGCCGCAAGCCCGATGGCCGGCGCTTCCACGATCACGTTGCTCAGATGACCGATGTGCTCGATCTCCACCTCAATACGATCCCCCTCTTTCATAAACAGCGGCGGGTTACGTTTTTTACCTACCCCGCCAGGTGAGCCGGTGATGATCACATCGCCAGGGCTTAGTCGGGTGAAAGTGCTGATGTATTCGATAAGCTCCGCCACCTTGTGGATCATGCTGCTGGTATTGTCTTCCTGCACCATGCGGCCGTTCAGCCAGGTGCGGATTGCGAGCTGGTGCGGGTCAGGGATTTCATCTGCCGTCGCCATCCACGGGCCAAACGCCCCGGTCTGACGCCAGTTTTTGCCCGCAGTAAACCAGGTGTGCTGCCAGTCACGGGCAGAGCCATCCATGTAACAGCTGTATCCCGCCACGTGACGCAGCGCATCGTCGCGACTGATATTCTCCCCGCCTTTGCCGATAATCACCGCCAGCTCGCCTTCGTAGTCGAATTCTCTGGAGTGGCGCGGTTTCAGCACCGGTGCGTTGTGGCCGGTCTGGGAATCCGGGAAACGAACGAACAGCGTTGGGGCCGGGTTGTGCTGGTCAAACTCCTTGCGCTTGTCGGCATAGTTCATGCCCACGCAGAGGATTTTTTCCGGCTGCTCAATCACCGGTAAGAAGGTGATGGCGTTCAGAGGCACATCTACCGCGTCGTTCATAAAACGGGTGGCCTGCGGCAGTCCGTTGCCCTGCAACAGCGCTTTAAGGTCGCTGTAGCGGTCGCCCAGACGGCGACCTAAATCAATCACACCTTCGGCCTGCACGATGCCGTAGCTGCGTTTTCCCTGGTACAAAAAGCTTGCGAGTTTCATTGTTCTTTTCCTGAAAACTTAAACGAGGAAGTTGCCCAGTATCAGCAGCGAGATGGAGACGTTAATCGCGCCGCCAATACGGGTAGCAATCTGGGCGAAAGGCATCAGGCTCATGCGGTTGCCTGCGGTGAGGATAGCCACGTCGCCGGTTCCGCCCTGGCCGCTCTGGCAGCAGGAGACGATGGCGACGTCAATCGGGTGCATGCCAATCTTTTTACCGACGAAGAACCCGGTCGCCACCAGCGCAGAGACGGTGCTGACGATCACCAGCAGGTTGCTGATGGTGAACGCGGCGACCAGTTCGTGCCATGGGGTAATAGCCACGCCAACGGCAAAGAGGATGGGGTAGGTCACGGAGGTCTGGAAGAATTTGTACACCACCTGCGAGCCCTCAAGCAGACGCGGGGACGCGCCGTTGCAGAGCTTCACCAGCACCGCCATAAACAGCATGCCAACCGGTGCCGGCAGGCCAATCAGCTTGTGACCAAGCATGCCCAGCATGTAGAGCAGTACCGCCAGCAGGGCGCCGGAAGCAATGGTGGTGACATCCGCTTTACCGGAGAACGCAGGCTGGGAGACGGTTGCATCGGCATTGGCACGGTTTGGCATCAGTTGGCCTTCGCCGGTGAGGTGTGGGTAGCGTTTACCGAGCTGGTTCAGGCAGCCGGAGATAATGATTGCCGTCAGACCGCCAAGCATCACCATCGGCAGCACGCGGCCGAGGGCCACGCCCTGGTCCATATGCAGCAAGGTGGCATAGCCGATCGAGAGCGGAATTGCCCCCTCGCCCACACCGCCCGCCATGATCGGCAGAATGATGAAGAAGAAGATCTGAAACGGCTCAAGGCCCAGCGCCATGCCGACACACATCCCGACAATCATGCCGACGATTTCACCGCACAGCATCGGAAAGAAGATGCGCAGGAAGCCCTGAATCAGCACGGTGCGATTCATACTCATGATGCTGCCGACAATGATGCAGCAGATATAGAGATAAAGAATGTTAGTGGACTTGTAGAATTTGGTCGTTGATTCGACCACTACGTCCGGCAGCAGGCCATAATAGACCAGCGCGGAAGGAATAAAGGTCGCGCAAATCGCCGCCGCACCAAGCTTGCCGACAATCGGCAGCCGTTTGCCAAATTCCCCGCAGGCAAAGCCGAAGAACGCCAGCGTCGCCACCATCACCACGATGTCGCTCGGCAGCTTTCCGCCCAGGCAATCAATCGCAATCAGTACGCCCGCCAGCACAAACAGCGGCAGCGGAATAATCCCAATTTTCCAGGTATCCATAATATGCCACCAGCGCTCTTTGAGCGAAGGCCGCTGAATATCTATCGGGTCGTGGGTAACAGAGAAAGAATCGTCAGTCGTGCTCATAATAAGCCCCTTAGTTATTTTGTGCATTCAGCTTAGAGTCACAAAGGCTTACTTTATGTGAGGAAAGACATATTAAAAGCGAAGTTTTTATGGCCACTATGGTTTTAATGGTTTCTATTATTTAATGTGATTCACCCCTTATTTATTGGCGTGGTTTTTATGGTTTCTTTTCCTAAACGAACAAACAAATAACATTTATTAGATTAGTCTTAAGAAAATAACGCCTTCGGATAAAAACCCTGTAGGCCTTGCTGTGCAAGGGATCACACTTTTCGGCAAAGCGGCCTTCCCGGTAAGAAAAGATGATATATTAGCGCTATTCGTTGATACCGTGCGTGATAGTCATGAAAGTCTCGTTTCAGATCAAGTTGTTCGCGTCGTTGGTCGTTTTTTTCTCAGTGCTGTTTACGCTACTGGGCGGATATTATTACATTGATGTCGGCAAGCAGCTTTATCAGGAAATGAGTGCGCGAGCCAAAATACAGGCGGAAGAAATTGCACTTATTCCAACCTTACACCGTGACATTGAACGAAGAGATATCGAAGCCATCCACGATCTCATGCAGAAAATATCTTCCCACAGTGATGCCAGCTTTATTGTGATTGGCGATAATAAAGGGTTGCATTTATTTCACTCCGCGCATGCTGACAGCGTTGGCAAAACCCTGGTGGGCGGCGACAACGAAGAGGTATTACACGGCAAAAGCACCACAACTATCCGCAAGGGCGGGTTGGGCATTTCGCTGCGCAGCAAAGCCCCCATTTTTAATGAAGCCGGCCAGGTGGTGGGCATTGTCTCGGTGGGTTATCTCACCAGCTACCTTGACACCATCACCGTCAATAAGGTGGTCAACATCCTGATTGTCGCCGTATTGCTGCTTTTCGCGCTGTTTATCTTCTCCTGGTTCTTCACGCGCAGTATTAAGAAGCAGATCTTCTCCCTCGAGCCGCGAGAGATCGGCCTGCTGGTGCGCCAGCAAAAGGCGATGATGGAATCCATTTATGAAGGGGTGATCGCCATTGATAACGCGCACCGCATCGAGGTGATCAATCAGGCGGCACGTCAGCTCCTGGGTCTTAGCCAACCCGCGCGCGAACTGCGCGGGCAGTTGATTAGCCAGGTCATCGATCCTGTTCCCTTCTTCGAGACGCCGACCATGCTGGTAAAAGATACCCATGATGAAATTTGCCGCTTTAACGATCTCACGGTCATTGCCAGCCGGGTGCGGATCATGCTGGAGGATTCGTTGCAGGGCTGGGTGATCACCTTCCGCGATCGTAATGAAATCGACACGCTGAGTGCCCAGCTTAGCCAGGTCAAACGCTATGTTGATAACCTGCGCATCATGCGCCACGAGCAGCTAAACCGCATGACAACGCTCTCTGGCCTGCTGCACATGGGACGGTATGAGGAAGCGATCGGCTACATTCAGGCACAGTCGGAACACGCGCAGGAGCTGCTGGACTTTATCTCGTCCCGCTTTAGCTCCCCGACGCTGTGCGGGCTGCTGTTAGGAAAAACGGCACGCGCCCGGGAAAAAGGGGTTGAGTTGCTTTTCGACCCGGCCTGCAGAATGGATAAACCGTTCTTGCCGCTGCCTGAAGAGGAGCTTATTTCAATTATCGGCAACCTGCTGGATAACGCCATTGAAGCGACGCAGCGCTCGCCGCTTCCGCATGCCCCCGTTGAAGTACTCATAAAACTGAGCGAGCAGGAATTGATTATTGAAGTCGCCGACCAGGGCGTTGGCATCAAGCCGGAGATCCGCGATCGGATATTCGAACGCGGTATCACCACCAAAACACGCGGCGATCACGGCATGGGCCTGTATCTGATCGAAAGCTATGTCACGCAAGCGGGCGGCGCAATAGAAGTTGCCGATAACTCTCCACGTGGCGCTATTTTCTCATTGTTTGTTCCCGCCACGGGAAACGCCCGGCGTCCCCTACAGGAACTGGAAGATACCGATTATGCATCATGAAATTATCGACGTACTGATTGTTGAAGACGAGAACGAACTGGCGCAACTGCACGCGGAGCTGATCGGTAAACACCCCAGGCTGCGTCTGGTGGGGATTGCATCATCGCTGGCAGATGCCCAGGCGCAGCTCGAGAGCAAACAGCCAAAGCTGATGCTGCTGGATAATTATCTGCCGGACGGCAAGGGTATTACGCTCATCAGTCATCCGATGCTGGCACGCGCTAACTGCGCGGTGATTTTCATTACGGCGGCCAGTGACATGGACACCTGTAGCCAGGCCATTCGCAACGGGGCGTTTGACTACATTCTAAAACCCGTCTCCTGGAAGCGGCTTAGCCAGTCTCTGGAGCGCTTTGTACAGTTTGCCGAGCAGCAGAGAGTGTGGAAGATTGTCGACCAGCAGAACGTGGATTCACTCTATCAGCTGCAGGCGAAAAACTACCGTCTGGACAACGGTAGCAAAGGTATTGAGGAAAATACGCTGGCACGGGTGCAGACGCTGTTTAACGACAGGGCGGCACACTGCTTTTCCGTGGATGAAGTGGTCAGCGAAACGGGACTGAGTAAAACCACGACCCGGCGCTATCTGGAACACTGCGTAGACGTCGGGTTTTTGAACGTGGAGATGCTGTACGGGAAGATTGGGCATCCTCGGAGGATGTACAAGCGTAGTGCGATGTGATGAAACGTTCCCTCTCCCTGTGGGAGAGGGTTAGGGTGAGGGCAACAGCCCGCACTACCTCAACACATACCCATAAAGCCGCTTAATCCCGTCGGCATCCTTCTCGCTATAGACGCCCTGCAGCTCGGGGGAAAAACCGGGAAGCATGTTGATGCCCTCTTCTAACGCCAGGAAGTAACGCTGCACCGCCCCGCCCCAGACTTCGCCAGGCACCACGCACAGCACGCCTGGCGGGTACGGTAGCGCGCCTTCGGCGGCAATGCGCCCTTCGGCATCACGGATCCGCACCAGTTCCACGTTGCCGCGAATGTACGCCTGATTCGCATCCTGCGGGTTCATCACCACCGCAGGCAGGCTTTCCTGGCGGAACATCGCCTTTTGCAGATCCTTCACGTTAAAGCTGACGTACAGATCGTGCATTTCCTGGCACAGTTCACGAAGGGTGTAATCGCGATAACGCACCGGGTATTTCTGATAGATAGTCGGTAAGACATCGGCCAGCGGCGTATCGTCTTCGATATGCTGTTCAAACTGACCGAGCATCGCCACCAGCTGTGCCAGCTTCTCGCGGCTTTCGGCAGGCGTCAGCAGGAACAGGATCGAGTTGAGATCGCACTTCTCCGGCACAATGCCATTTTCGCGCAGGTAGTGCGCAAGGATCGTCGCCGGAATACCAAACGCGGTATAGTTCCCGGTTTCGGCATCGATGCCCGGCGTGGTCAGCAGCAGCTTACACGGATCGACAAAATATTGATCCTGGGCGTAACCTTCAAAACCGTGCCATTTCGCACCGGGTTCAAAGCTGAAGAAGCGAAGCTCGGTGGCGATGACCGACGTAGGGTGATCCTGCCACGGACGCCCCGCCACCACCGGTGGAATAAAGGGTTTGATCATATGGCAATTGGCAACGATCGCTTTGCGCGCCTCAATGCCAAGCTCAACGCACTCTGCCCAGAGCCGTCGTCCGCTTTCACCTTCATGAATTTTGGCGTTCACATCCAGCGCCGCGAACAGCGGATAAAACGGGCTGGTAGAGGCATGCAGCATAAACGCATTGTTGAGGCGCTTGTGCGGGCAGAACCGCGCCTGACCACGAATGTGATTATCCTTTTTATGGATCTGCGAGGTTTGTGAGAACCCGGCCTGCTGTTTATGTACCGACTGGGTCACAAAAATGCCCGGATCGTTCTCGTTCAGTTCCAGCAGCAGCGGGGAGGTGTCTGCCATCATGGGAATGAATTGCTCGTACCCCACCCACGCGGAATCAAACAGGATGTAATCACACAGATGGCCGATCTTGTCGATCACCTGACGGGCGTTGTAGATCGTACCATCATAGGTGCCAAGCTGAATCACCGCCAGGCGGAACGGGCGCGCGTCGGCGGCTTTTTCCGGCGCAATATCGCGCACCAGATTTCGCAGGTAGGCCTCATCAAAACAGTGTTCGTCAATGCCACCGATAAAGCCGAACGGGTTGCGCGCCGCTTCAAGATAGACCGGCGTTGCCCCGGCCTGGATCAGCGCGCCGTGGTGGTTGGACTTATGGTTATTGCGATCGAACAGTACGAGATCGCCACGGGTCAGCAGCGCGTTGGTCACGACCTTGTTTGCCGCTGACGTGCCGTTTAAAACGAAGTAGGTTTTATCCGCGTTGAATACTTTTGCCGCAAACTTTTGCGCATGCTTGGCCGACCCTTCGTGGATCAGCAAATCACCGAGCTTCACGTCGGCGTTGCACATATCCGCGCGAAATACATTCTCGCCAAAGAAATCATAGAACTGGCGTCCCGCAGGGTGCTTTTTGAAAAACGCGCCATGCTGATGCCCAGGGCAAGCAAAGGTGCTGTTACCCATCGCCACATACTGGCTAAGGGTGTCAAAAAATGGGGGTAACAGGTTCTCTTCATAACGACAGGCAGCAGATTCCAGTTCCAGGAACTCCTGCGCCTTGCCCGAGATCGCCGCGGTGACCCCTTCAGGGATCGCATTCGGCTCCTGCGAGAACATAAAGACGGGCAGCTGAAAGCCCGTGCGTTTCAGCAACGCCAGTATACCGCTGCAGCTTTCGGCAACTGTAATGACGACTGCCGCCACATCGGTAAAATCAGTGTTATCCAGCGTCACCTTTTCGCGGTGCGTAGACACAGTCGATACCAGCTCGCGGCTGACGGCAATTTTCATGGTTTTCATAGCGCGGTTACCCTCACCGAGCGGTGAGACAGGAGGAGAAAATTCGCGCAATAATGTCACCTTTTATTTTGGGTCGCAACAAAGAATCCTTATGCGTTTAATCACCCAAAACTCACTATCACCCTGCGCTGGCGTGTCATAATCATTCAATATCAATGATTAAATAACAGGAGGTTACTGTGGTTATCGGACCATTTATCAATGCCGGAGCCGTATTGCTGGGCGGCGTATTGGGTGCGGTGTTAAGCCAGCGGTTACCGGAACGTATTCGCGTCTCCATGCCGTCCATCTTTGGCCTGGCTTCGTTAGGCATCGGCATTCTGCTGGTCATCAAATGTGCAAACCTGCCGGTAATGGTGTTGGCGACCCTGCTCGGCGCACTGATTGGCGAGTTCTGCTATCTGGAAAAAGGGATTAACCACGCGGTCGGCAAAGCCAAAAATCTGATTGCCCGCCCAGGCAAAGCAAAACACGGCAACCATGAGTCCTTTATTCAGAACTATGTCGCCATCATTATTCTGTTTTGCGCCAGCGGCACGGGGATATTCGGTTCGATGCAGGAAGGAATGACCGGTGACCCCAGCATCTTGATTGCAAAAGCGTTCCTTGATTTCTTCACCGCCACCATTTTTGCCACCACCCTCGGCATCGCCGTAGCGGTGATTTGCGTACCCATGCTGCTAATTCAGCTAGCGCTGGCAACCTGCGCCACATTGATCCTGCCGCTTACAACGCCCGCGATGATGGCAGATTTTACCGCCGTGGGTGGGTTACTGCTGCTGGCTACCGGGCTGCGCATCTGCGGCATTAAAATGTTTGCCGTGGTGAATATGCTCCCTGCCCTGTTAATCGCCATGCCGCTTTCTGCCCTGTGGACGCACTTTTTTGCTTAGGATTGCAGCGAACTGATGAGAGATTGTGCAGTCCGTAACGAAAACAACAAATTTCGTTGACGCAGGAAGGTGAATCGGGTTTAATGCGCCCCGTTGCCCGGATAGCTCAGTCGGTAGAGCAGGGGATTGAAAATCCCCGTGTCCTTGGTTCGATTCCGAGTCCGGGCACCACTATTCATAAGGCCTTGCTGAAAAGCGAGGCTTTTTTCTTTTCTGACTACGGTAGATTTCTGGTCGTTGCAACACGTTATTTGTTTGCTGGATTTCTCGCCATTTTCGCAGATCTTCGTTACTTTTAGACACCTCAACATCCTCTGATGTACCTTTTCCTAACCTCACTGCGACGGTCTTTCTACGGTCCTCTACGGTTCCTTTCTCTCAGATCATTCATAATGAAGTAGAAAATACGGGGAAAACGGGGGAACTATCATTTCTCCTTAATCCGCTGGTCTTAACGTGATTTTGTCGCGGGGAATAAGGTGGGGAAATCCCCAATAGCAAGCGGGGAAACTTGGCAGCATACACCCTCCAGATGGGGATCTTCACCAGTCCGTCCACCTGCAACAAGCTCTTCTTGCCCTTTCACTTCTTACCATTTTCAGAATTCCCCCGTTCTCCACGCCATCATAAAATGATTTATCCGTAGTAATACTACTTGAGCTAAACGTATTGGACTGTTAAAGCTGAGTGTCCGCTGTCGAGGGATATGCGGGCATTACTAGCAGCATTCTGAGTGAAACAACGGGGAGCATGTCACGCTTCCCAACCCGTTATTTCAGCGTGCCAAACTGTTTGTTCTTCAGTGCATATAGTCGGTCGAACTCAGCATAGGGCTCTCCCGTTTCAGCTGCGTGCCGGATTTTAGCGTCCAGAAGGTCGGGCAAAGGGATCCCATGACTCAGTGAGTGGTAAAGATCATAACCACTGACACAGATAACACGCTTCCCTTTACCAAAAGCCGTCAGACCTTCAGGCGTAAACCCCATCCAGCTGATAAAAACGCCGCGTGTCCAGGTTGCCTTGGTACTGAGCTTTCCTTCAAATACATGGAGATCGGCAGCCGACGTTCTTTTCTGATGCCACTTTGCCTCCATCAGGTAAAATTCATCATTCAGTCGGAAACTTCCGTCAATCTGTTCGCCTGTATTTCGGAAAGACGAACGGGGAGCGAGCTTAAAGATACTGAACAGTTCAGCAAGCCAGGCTTCAAACCGAAAACCACGTGGATGTGGCGGCAGAGATTTCATCTCGTTCATTTCAGCGATAAGTGAGGGCCAGTCAACGCCATGCCATACCTGGACAGGCTTTACGCCTTTGGCTTCATCGGTGTCAGCGTTTTCTAAGCGGGAAATCAGTGCAAGATAGTCATTACGGCTTTGTTCAGCCTGTTCAGGCATGGATTCCGTTTTATACTGCCAGAGAGCGCCAAGAACCCGCAGAGCGGTCTCACGATCTGCCTGTTTCAGCAAACATCTAACTCGTTTGGCCTTTGACGTCCCCTCTTCCTGATAACGTTCATCATCAATATCAATGTTTAGTTCTTCATCAAAAAAAGCAGACAAGGTGCGGTTAGAGAAATCCAGTATCCAGCCAGGATCGCTCTCAAACACGAGATTAAACAGCCTCAAATCCTGCATTTTTAGTTTCACGCCTACCTCCTTTTTTTCACAGTATAACGGTATGAAAGTGGAGGAGGAAATGAGTCAGCACCTGTACACCAGCACTAGCGTGTGACGCTATTGGCAGAACGCGGCAAACTAACTGAGCAGAAGGTCCACTATGAGCGAACAGCGGACATTAAAGACATCGCAGTATATTAATCATCGCGTAGCAGGTAAAAGTGATGGTATTTGACTGGTGATTAAGTTAAAAAGATTACTTAGGGAATCCTGATTCTCTAAAGAATATCAACCTTAGCCATAGGTAGGTTCTTATGTTAAAGGCTGTATTATTTTGCTTACTCTGAAGGGAGTTGTTAAGGAGTTTTAAATTGCCTAGGTATATTTCTTTAAATAAAAATATTTCAAGTGCCATGAAAAGCAGTGATACCGTTTATCTTATCTTCTCAACTTGGAATGACTATTCTTATCGGACTCTGTTCAATTTAGAATATGTTGATGAGCATCGAACTGTTCATCAAATCGGTCAGATTAAAATAGGATTTAAAGGGCAGAGTGAGGAAGTTACTACATTCGAGAAAATGCAAACTCAATTTGCACGATTAAAAAACAACTTCTTCAGTCTTGCAGAAAGTCCGGAATTTTATCAGAAACTTTATGCTTGCGGTAAAGAGTTAAGCTATGAAATATTGCAGGATTTGAATTGTGTTGTCGTTAGTGATAAGGCTATGAATTGTGCAAGGGAAGAGGCAGTATTTAAAAAATCTCTTCTAAGAGATGTAAATATTAACACTGTATATGGCCAATTTAAAAGGTTAGTTAATGGTTTAGGTCAATTAACTGAGTTTGACTTTAGGTTTTTAAGAGTTAATCATAGGTTTTCAGATTTATACCTTGATTTTAACGTGGTTCCATATTCACTGCCTCCAACTAACATACACACAATAATTGGGAGGAACGGGTTAGGTAAAACTACTTTGTTAAATGAAATGGTTAATTCAATAATGAAACCTAATGCTGCTCGCAATGCTTATTTTGAGGATATCTATGACGGTAGGATAACAAATAAATATTTTAGCGCGGTCATTTCCATATCGTTTAGCGCATTTGATTCATTCACTCCTATTAGTGATCAAACTGATCCAACTTTAGGTACTTGCTATTACTATATAGGTTTAAAAAAACCTGGTTCTGTAGATTTAGCCCATCCTATCGAAGACATTAATGCACTTCACGAAAAATGCGCGAAGTCTGTTTATAATTGTTGCTCCGAGGATTCAAAAAGAGAATTATGGTTAGATGCTATAAGTGATTTGGAGTCCGACACTAATTTCCGTGACCTCAATCTTAAAGATCTCCCATACTTTGGCGCGCAAGAGATTGTAGATGAATGCAAAAGACGACTAAAGAGTATGAGTTCGGGGCATGCAATTATATTCATGACAATCAGTAATCTAATTGAGAAACTACAAGATAAGACACTCATATTATTTGATGAGCCAGAGAGTCATCTGCACCCACCGCTTCTTTCAGCATTCATACGTGCACTAAGCAATCTTTTATTTAAGCGAAATGGAATTGCTATCATAGCTACTCATTCGCCAGTGGTCCTGCAAGAGGTTCCAAAAAAATGTTGCTGGGTATTAACACGATTCGGCGAAGTAACAAATTTTTCAAGACCTTCAATTGAAACATTTGCAGAAAATGTAGGTATCTTAACAAAAGAGGTCTTTAAATTAGAAATGGAGAACTCTGGTTTTCATAAGTTGTTAAAAACCAAAGTTGATGAGGGTTTAGGCTTCGATGAAATTATGAGGGAATTCAAGAATAAAATAGGTTTCGAAGGTCAGGCTATTTTAATGAGTATGATTATGCTTAGGGATAGAGGTATTAAAATGGATGCTCCTAAAGGTGATAATCATGAATAAAGTTAATTTCCCTGCATTGCATTGTGATGATGTATATGCGACATGTTTGTTATCGGTTGGGCCTCGAAGCTTAGATTACAAGATTAAATTAAATAGAATCTCAGAGATTGTGGCTACTTCTTGGCAAAAGTTTGATGATCGTTGTACACCAAAAAACCTTCATTTATTCCCTCCTTGCCATCCCAGGAATAAAGAGCAGGTTATCACAGGAAATGTCACTAAAGATGATTTAATGAATCTGTATACACGTCATATGCTAAAGTTAGGCAGTGAATCCAGGAAAATATACGATAAGTTAAGAGCCGCTTCAAATGGTGTATGTCCACTTTGTGGAATCCACGGCGTTGCAACCTTAGATCACTATTTGCCTAAAGCCCGTTATCCTTTGTTCTCCGTTAATCCCAAAAATCTTATACCTGCCTGCCAGAATTGTAATGAAGGTAAGTCAGATAGTGTATTTGTCAATGCATCAGATCTAACTCTCTACCCTTACAATGATGATAATAAATTTTATAAAACTGATTGGATTTCTGCAACAATAGCGACTAGCAATGGGATATTGGTTTTCGATTTTTTTCCAGATCCTCCCAAAAAATGGTTGAATGTTGAACAACAGCGAGTGATAAATCATTTCAAAAATTTTAGCTTGCGTAGTAAATATTCAATTAATGCTGCACAATTCGTGACCACCATTAATTCTGATATTAGAAGGATGTTATTGAATGGTGATCATAATGTCGTGCAAAGTCATTATCAGGAATTGGCAGGTAAGGTGCCATTTAATTCCACCCTGAGGGTTATGTATAATGCAATAGCTAAAGATTTAAATATTTGTCGCGGTGATTATTAAGTATTGATTCCATTATTATACTAGGCATGCCACTAGACAACTACTTGTGGCATTAGTTGCGTTACTCGTTCGATGCGATCACATATTTTTGAAAAGGCCACCAGATTTTATAACTCCATTTTACAGGGTTTACGATTTTTACCCAGTGCAATTCCTCTGTGCGGTCTAACTTGGATGAGGAATCATTTGAGTTCAAACGATGGATGCAACATCCTGCTTGAACTGCTATGTGGGCCTGACCTGCTTAACATCTCAGGTTGTTGTAACATCAGCTTCTGGCACATAGCCGCCCCACATACAGGCAACGCTACTAGTCCTTATGGCATGTAATTATACCCGACTGAAATGTAAGCATACCCGTTTTAGTTCCACGCACTTTTTGAGACTTCCGTGTTTTCAGCCATCAGACGGTACTCTTCCGGCGTCAGGTTGTTCAGCGATTCGTGAGGGCGTTCGCTGTTATATTCCCTCAG